>Ga0196971_1000021_pt1 | contig 206541 bp, 193 predicted proteins | sample S1v_1013CmetaG_FD_148660 | JGI IMG/M metagenome (GOLD analysis project Ga0196971, IMG submission 148660) | Soil microbial communities from Anza Borrego desert, Southern California, United States - S1+v_10-13C | ecosystem: Environmental > Terrestrial > Soil > Desert | place: USA: California...
ACGCCGACACCTCGGGTTCGGCCGCCTACAACGTCGGCCTGTCCAACCGCCGCGCCCGCACCGTTGCGGACGCGCTGGTCGCCCAGGGCGTCAACGGCGGCGTGATCTCGCTCGACGGCAAGGGCGAGACCCAGCTGGCCCGCCCGACCGCCGACGGCGTTCGCGAGCCTCTGAACCGCCGCGCCACCATCGGCATCAACTTCTAGGACGGTTCGTCCGGGCGCTGCACGAAGCGCCCGGACAGCTTCCCGGAAGGCCGAAACGGCCCATGACTGCAGCGCCGCCGGTCCCTCACGGGGCCGGCGGTCTTGTTTTGGGCGCCTATCGGGTGAACCATCAGCCGCCGCCGCGGCATGTTTCAGGTACGCGGCTCGCGCGGAGTCTTCCGATGCCCGGCCGTTCGCTCCCCAGCCTTCTGCTTCTGGGCCTCCTGGCCTGTTCACCGGCCCCCGCCGAGGGCGCCTCGACTGCACCCCAGGCGGGCGACAGCGGCCGCCGCGAGACTGCGGTGTTCGCCGGTGGCTGCTTCTGGTCGGTCGAGGCCAATTTCGAGGCCATTCCCGGCGTGGTGACGGCGGTCTCCGGATTCGCGGGCGGCGCGACGGCCAACCCCTCCTACGAACAGGTGGTGCGGGGCGGAACAGGTCATGTGGAGGCGGTGCAGGTGACCTTCGATCCCGCCCGGATCAGCTATCGCCAACTGGTCGACCGGTTCTGGCTGACCATCGATCCGACAGATCCCGACGGCCAGTTCTGCGATCAGGGGCCGTCCTATGCGACCGCCGTGTTCGCGATTCCGGCCCAGAAGGTGGCGGCCGAGGCGTCGCGCCGGGCCGCGGCCGCCCGGATCGGGGCGGCCCGCTTCGTCACGCCGGTTCGCGATGCGGCCAGGTTCTGGCCCGCCGAGGCCTACCACCAGGACTTCGCCCGGCGAAATCCGGCCCGCTACGGCGGCTATAGCCGATTCTGCGGCCGCGCCGCCCGGCTGCGCGCCGTCTGGGGCGAGGCGGCCGCCTAGATCGTCCGCCAACGGACGAACGCGGGCCATCCACAGGGAATCCGCCCACAGCGGTGTGTCTCCCGCGCCACCCGCCCGGGCTGTCATATCACTGTCACACGAATGTCGTCCCAGTTTCCGATGGGGCCCGTAGAGGGAGCGGGATTTCAGCCGGCCGAGGCCGGACAGTGGGCGTTCGCGCTCTTATTCATCGGGGATAGATGACCATGACGAACCGCAAACGCGTGTTCTGGGCGACGACCGCCCTCTTCACCGGCTTCCTGGCCGCCGGCGCCGCTTCGGCTCAATCGACGGGTACGGAAGCCACGGAAGTCGAGACCGTCATTGTCACCGGCGCGCGCGGGCCCCGCAACATCGATGGCGTGGCCGTCGCCGAGACGGTCGGCAAGACCCGTAACACGGTGACGCAGGAGTTCATCTCCACCCAGACGCCCGGCCAGACCATCCTGCAGACGCTGAACCTGACCCCCGGCCTCAGCTTCACCAACGCCGACCCCTATGGTTCGTCGGGCGGCAACATCCGTCTGCGCGGCTTCGACGGCAACCGCGTGTCGCTGACCTTCGACGGCATTCCGCTGAACGATACCGGCAACTACGCCACCTACACCAACCAGCAGCTCGACCCCGAACTGATCGAGCGCGCCTCGGTCAACACCGGCACGACCGACGTCGACAGCCCGACCGCTTCGGCCACCGGCGGCACCATCAACTACGTGACGCGTCGCCCTGCGAGCGAGTTCGGCGGCTGGGGCCAGGCCTCGTTCGGCGACTTCGACTATCGCCGCTTCATGTTCCTGATGGACACGGGCGAGTTCGGCCCCTGGGGCACCTCGGCCTGGTTTGCCGTCTCGCGTCAGACCTATGACAAGTTCAAGGGCGAAGGCGACCTCAACAAGACCCAATTCAACGCCCGCATCTACCAGCCGATCGGCGATAACGGCGACTTCGTCGCCCTGTCGGGTCACTGGAACGAGAACCGCAACAACAACTACAACGGCCCGAACCTCGGCAACGCCGACCGTTCGGTGCTGCCGCAGGTCGAGACCGACCCGCGCGGCTGGGAAGTCGATTTCGACACCACCTACATCGCGCCCACGTTCCGCAACGGCGTGGCGGACAACGACGCCAACGGCTCGAACTTCTACGGCCTGCGCGTCAACCCGTCGAACACCGGCAACATCCGCGGCAACTCGCGCTTCACCCTGATGGACGGCCTGGTCCTGACGGTCGACCCCTCGTTCCAGTACACCCTGGCCAATGGCGGCACCCAGCAGGCGGTCCTGTCCGAGACCGACGCCCTCCTGCGCGGCACCTTCGCCTCGGGCGGAGTCGACCTGAACGGCGACGGCGACACCCTTGACCGCGTCCGCGTCATGACGCCGTCGAACACCAACACCCACCGCTACGGCCTCAACACCTCGCTGATCTGGGATCTGAACGACGATCACCGCCTGCGCGCCGCCTATGCGCTGGACTGGGGCCGTCACCGCCAGAACGGCCACTACGGCTTCATCAACTTCGACAACCCCTCGAACCCGCGCTTCGTCGACTGGTTCGGCGGCCGCAACGACGAAGACAACCGGATCGTCAACCGCGACGGCTATGCCCTGCAGTCGCGCGACCGCAAGTCGATCGCTTCGCTGAACCAGTTCTCGCTGGAATACCGCGGCCAGTTCATGGACGACGCCCTGACCGTCTCCCTGGGCGTCCGGGCCCCGTTCTTCGAGCGTGAACTGAACCAGTACTGCTACTCGCAGAACGCTTCGTCGAACGTCCGCTGCACCACCGAAACGCCGATCACCACCACGACTGGCGGCGCGCCCATTCCGTTCGGCGATGTCCGCTTCGGCACCAGCAACACCATCTACATCGCTCCCTACTCGCGGACGGTGAAGTTCGACGACATCCTGCCCAACGTCGGCGCGACCTACCGCTTCGGCGAGGGCCACTCGGTGTACGCCAGCTACGCCGAGAGCCTCTCGGCCCCGCGCACGGACAGCCTCTACATCGTCCGCCGCCTGGCTGACGGTTCGATCGGCAACCCGACCGTTCAGCCGGAGCAGACCAAGACCTTCGACCTCGGCTACCGCTACACCTCGTCGACGGTTGTCGCCCAGGTGGCCGGCTTCGCCACCACCTACGACAACCGGATCGTCAACACCTTCGACGACGACCTGGGCACCTTCGTCGACCGCAACGTCGGCGCGGTGGAACTGCGTGGTCTCGAGGTCTCGGCGGGCTGGTCGCCGGTGGAGGCCCTGAGCCTCTACGCCTCGGCCTCCTTCCTCGACAGTGAGTTGCAGGACAACTACGTCTTCAACTCCGCAGGCGACCTGCTGATGACCGCCGGCAAGGAACTGGTCGAGACGCCGAGCCAGATGTACTCGCTGCGCGCCAGCTACGAGTTCAACGAGATGTTCTCGGCCGGCGTCCAGGCCAAGTACACCGGCGAGCGCTGGATCACCGACGTCAACGACATGAAGTCGGACGCCTTCACCGTGGTGGACCTCGACGCCCGCATCGACTTCGAGCCGATGGGCTACGAGGGCGCCTGGCTCCAGTTCAACGTCACCAACGTGTTCGACGAGCAATACTACGCTGGCCTCGGCACCCGCGCCTCGGCCACGCCGGGCGAACTCGGCTACGGCGTTCCGTTCGGCCAGATCGGCGCTCCGCGCACCTGGATGGCCACCCTGCGCATGGCCTACTAGGCCCGAGCGCACGGCAAGACTGAGGGGGGGCGGTCCGGAAACGGGCCGCCCCTCTTCGTTTGTCCGCAGCAGGCGGTCGACACGGGCCGATGGTCGTTGAAGTCTGACCCCCGCGTGTCTATCTGGCGCGGTCCACCCGCCCGAGGAACGCCCCGCCCATGACGACCCCGATCCCCGCAGAATGGTCGCCGCACCGCGCCATGTGGGTCGGCTGGCCAAGCCACGGCGAACTGTGGGAGGAGAACCTCGAGCCGGCCCAGGCCGAGGTGGAGGCGCTGGTGCGCGCCCTCGCCGGCCCCGGCCGCGAACGCGTGCGGCTGCTGGTCGGCAAGGCCGAGGCGCTGGACGACGCCCGGGCGCGGTTCGCCGGCCTCGCCAACATCGAGGTCGTCGCCGGGCGGTTCGGCGACATCTGGCTGCGCGACACGGGACCGATCTTCGGCGAGCGCTCCAGGACGGCCGCCGCCTTCCGCTTCAACGGCTGGGGCGGCAAGTACGAGCTGGAGCACGACGACACGGTCGCCGCCCAGATCGGCGAGGCCTCGGGCGCAGCGCTGGACCGCCACGAGTTCGTCCTCGAGGGCGGGGCGCTGGACCATGACGGGCACGGCACGATCCTGACCACGCGCCAGTGCCTGCTGAACCCCAACCGCAATCCCGGCTGGACCGAGGCCGCCGCCGAAGCCGCGCTCGCCGCCTCGCTGGGCGCCCGAAAGGTGCTGTGGCTCGGCGACGGCCTGCTCAACGACCACACCGACGGCCACGTCGACAACCTGGCCCGCTTCGTCGCCCCGGGGGTGGTCGCCTGCCCGGTGGCCTGGGGCCGCGGCGACCCGAACGATCACGTCTATGCGGAGGTCGCCCGCACCCTGTCGGAGATGACCGACGCGGAAGGCCGCCCGATCCGCGTGCTGCCGCTGCCGTCGCCGGGCTTTGTCGGCGACGAGGACGAAAAGCCGATCCCCGCCAGCCACATGAATTTCCTGATCGCCAACGGCGCGGTGATCGTGCCGACCTACGGCGACGCCCGTGCCGCCGACTTGGTCTGCCAGGGGCTGAAGACGGTCTTCCCGGACCGTGAGATCATCCCCCTGCCGTCCATCGCCATCCTGTCCGGCGGCGGATCGTTCCACTGCATCTCCCAGCAGGAGCCGGCCTGATGACCCGCACCCTCTCCGTCGCCGCCCTCCAGACCTCCTACGGCGAGGATCTGCAGGCGAACATCGACAAGACCATCGGCCTGATCCGCGAGGCCGCAGGCAAGGGCGCCCAGGTGATCCTGCCGTCGGAACTGTTCCAGGGTCCGTATTTCTGCGTCAGTCAGGAGGAGCGCTGGTTCGCGACCGCCCACCCGTGGCGCGAACACCCCTGCGTCACGGCTCTGCAGCCGATCGCCGCCGAACTGGGCGTCGCCATCCCGGTCTCGATCTTCGAGCGCGAGGGGCCGCACTATTTCAACAGCATGGTCATGCTGGACGCCGACGGCTCGGCCATGGGCGTCTACCGCAAGAGCCACATCCCCGACGGCCCCGGCTATCAGGAGAAATACTATTTCCGGCCGGGGGACACCGGCTTCAAGGTCTGGAACACCCGCCACGGCCGCATCGGCGTCGGCATCTGCTGGGACCAGTGGTACCCCGAGACCGCCCGGGCGATGATGCTGCAGGGCGCGGAGGTGCTGTTCTATCCGACCGCCATCGGTTCCGAGCCGCACGACAAGGAGCTGGACACCGCCGATCCGTGGCGGCGCGCCATGCAGGGCCACGCGGTCTCGAACGTCGTGCCGGTCGTCGGCGCCAACCGCACGGGCGCGGAATACGCCACCGAGGTCGGTCAGGTCTTCTACGGCTCATCCTTCATCGCCGACCATCGCGGAGACCTGGTCGAGAGCTTCGGCCGCGAGGAGGAGGGGGCGCTGGTCCACACCTTCGACCTCGACTACATCGACCGCCACCGCGCCGCCTGGGGCTTCTTCCGCGACCGGCGCACAGACCTCTACGGCTCGCTGGTCAGCCCCCGCCCGGCCTAGGGAATCGCGGGCCGAGGGCGCGCCGTTCGGCGGCGCAGGCGGGGCTGGTCAGGCCCTCGCGGCGCGCGGCGGCGAGCTCCAGCCGCGCGGCTTCCAGCTCGGCCTCGAAGCCGGGCGTCGTCGCCGCCTGCTCATAGACCTCCCGCCCCAGCCGCAGCCCGTCCTCGATGTCGGAGGGCCAGTTCATCGCGCAGACGGCGCGGCTGTTCCCGATCTCGCGGCCCATGGCGCGCGCGGCCTCCGCGCGGTCCGGCGCCAGCGCCGCCAACAGCTCGCCATAGGCCGCGCCGGCCACGCCCGCCGCGGCCGGCCATGATGCTCCGGCCCGTTCCTCATCGGTGATTCGCTGGCACGCCCGGCGCGAGGGATCGACCGCGACCGGCCGGGGTCTGGGATTCGAGGCGGCGAGCCGGGCGGTCAGGGTGGCGGAATCGACCAGCAGCCGGGTCATGATCCGGGTAAGGGCCGGGCGAGGTCGGGCCGACATTCGCGTCCCCAGCACGCAGTCGAAATGCTGGGCCGCCTCGGGCGGGCGAATCTCGGCCTGGGTAGTGGCCAACCACCAGCGGTCGGTGTCCTCCAGCGCCCGCAGCGCCTCTGAGGCGGCCCCGTCGCCCCTGTCCCGCCAGGTTCCGGCCTGCGCCGCCAGCGCCTCTATCTCGGCCTGCGTCAGATAGCCGACGACCGTTCCCGACGGCTGTGGCGAAGGCGTCCCGGCGCCGGCGCAGGCGCCCAGGAAAGCGCAGGCGGCCAGGGCGGCCGCCGGCCTCACCCTTGGGCGGTCCAGCTCAGCTGTACGCTGGTCGGCTCGCCCTCCACCCGCGTGGCGACGACGCTGAGCAGCTGGCCGCGGCCGTCGGCCCCGTCTCCGGCGCTGTAGCCCATCGAGTCGCCGCGGTTCATCGTATTGATCGACTTGAGGCCGGCGGCCTCGGCCCGCTGGCGATAGAAGGCGACCACATCCGCCGGCGTGGCGTCGGTGGTGAAGGCGACGATGCCGCCCGGGCCATCCGGGCCTCGCGCGACCGTGGCGGGCCCCTCCGGGACTCCGCCCGGATAGATCACGGCGAAGGCCGGCGCGCCGTCGGCGGCCGGGAGGGCGCCGGCCCCGCCAGGGGCCGGGGACGGGGCCACGACCTCGACCGCCGCGTCGGCGGCCGGGACGGCGGTGGCTTCGGCGGCCGCCGGTTCCGCGCCCTCCGCGGCGGGCGGACGCTCCCCGCACGCGGCCAGAACCATGGCCCCCATGATGGCGGTGGCCGCAAGAGTACGCTTCATCCCGTGGTCGTCCCTGAAAAAGACTGTGTTGTTGGCTTCACCGTGGCGCAAGCCTGCGGCGGCGGCAAGGCGGGTTCGCGCCCTGCACGGGGCGGCCGGCGGGCGGCCGGCGGCTTCAGGATCAGCCAGTGGCCGCATCGACGTCGTCGCCGAGCTCCGGCTTGCCTTCGGCGGGGTCGCCGGCCGGGCCGGTCAGGTCATCGCCGGTATTGTTGATCGGCTGGTTCGGATCAGTCCCGTCGGGAGAGCGGGGTGCGGCCGAGCGCATGCCCTCGCTGGCCAGGCTTTCGTTGATCCGGTCCTGGTCGGCATCGATCTCCGACCCCGTCGCCGCCCCGCCCTGCAGGGAGCCGGCGCGGGTGTCCGAACCCATGCCGCTGCCGGAGACGGCCTCGGTGAGCGCGTCGGGGGTGCGGCCCAGATCGGGCTTCTCGCCCATGTCGTCGGCCTCGCGGGCGTCCTCGGCCTGCTGCGGATGTTGCTGCTGGGTCATGGCGAACTCCTTCGCCGGGGTAAGCGAATCGCCGGGTGAGCGGTTCCGCACTTAGGGTCGCCGCGACATCGCGGGCCAGAAAGAAAGGGCCGGGATTCTCATCCCGGCCCTTACATGCTCGATCGCGCGGCTGCCGACTACTTGCCGAACAGCTTGGCCCAGCGGCGCTTGTCCCGGCTCTTCCACGCGCCGCGGTGATACGCGTCCGAACCGATCAGCGGCACGACCGTGGTGGCCTCGGCGAAGACCATCTGCTCGTGGGTGGTCTGCACCTTGCCCCACGAGGCGGCCTCCTTGAGCGTCGAGGACGAGCAGGCGCCGTCACGCACATCGGCGACGGTGATCTGCACGGCGTAGCGGTGCATCTCGGCCTCGACGCCGAGGATTTCGGCGCAGACGACGGTGTCCTGGGCGAAATTCTTCGGCACTCCGCCGCCGACCATGAACAGGCCGGTGACGCCGGCGGCGATCTTGATGTCGGTCAGTTCGCGGAAGTCGGCGATGGCGTCCAGCATCATATAGGGCTGGCCGGCGGCGGCCCGCTCCTTCTGGTGCTTGACCAGGCCGAAGCCCGCCGAGGAGTCGACGAAGGCCGGGCAGAAGATCGGCACGCCCTCTTCATAGGCGGTCTGGATCAGCGAGCCGGGCTTCTTGGCGTTGCCCTCGGACAGCCACTTGCCCATCTCCCAGATGAACTCGCGCGAGGAGTAGCCGCGCGGCTCCAGCCGGTTGGCGATCTCCAGGATGGTGTGGTCGCAGGCCTGGAGCTCTTCCTCGTCGATATAGGTGTCGTAGATCCGGTCGATGTAGTTGTCGCGCAGGACGTTGTCGTCCACCTCGCCGGCGGCCTGGTAGTGTTTGAAGCCGAGGGCCTCGAAGAAATCCATGTCGACGATCGAGGCGCCGGTGGCGACCACCGCGTCGACCATGCCGAACTTCACCATGTCGCGGTAGACATGCATGCAGCCGCCGGCGCTGGTCGAGCCGGCGAGGATCAGCCACGGCGAGCAGTCCTTGTCTTCCAGCGCCATGTTGAAGATGTCGGCGGCCCGGGCCGTGTCGCGGCTCGAGAACGACATCTTGCGCATGCTGTCGATGATCGGGCGGGCGTCGAACGAGGTGATGTCGACGTGCTCCACCGTGTTCTGGAGCAGCTGGGCCTTCTGGTTCGACTGAACGGGAGCGTTCATTGCAAGGGTTTCCCTTTGGTTTGAGCGCCCGTCGTTGATGAGGGTCAGGCTGGGACGGAGCGACCAGCGTGACCCTTCTCCCCGAGGGAGAAGGAGGGGCCCGCCCGCGTAAGCGGGTGGGAGGATGAGGGGTTCCGGTGTCAGGAATCCCGGGCGCCGTAAACCCTCACCCGACCGCGAGCGGACGAAGGCTGCGCCACCGTGCGCGGTCTCCCTCTCCCGACGGGAGAGGGAGAAGACGCTTACCGCCGCGACTTCTTCCGCTGACCGGCCTTGCCCTTGGGGCGGCTCAGGCGAACCACCTTGCGGGCCTGCTCTTCCGCCGAGGTGCGAACCGTCGGAATCGAGCGCGGCGCCAGGCCGTACAGCGATGCCATCGGGGCGTCCTCGACCGCGGCGAGATCGTGCTCGCCATAGCCGTTGAAGCCGGTCGACATGGCCACGCCATAGGCGCCGAGCATGCCGATCTCGATGAAATCGCCTTCCTGCACATCGGCCGGCAGCCAGAACGGGCCCGGCATGTGGTCGATGCTGTCGCAGGTCGGGCCGTAGAAGCGGAACGGCTTCAGGTCGGTCGAGCTCGCGCCGTCCCGGACCAGCTTGGTCGGGAAGGGCCAGCGCGAATGGGTCGCGTCGAACAGCGAGCCGTAGGAGCCGTCGTTCAGATACAGGGCGTCGCCCTTGCGCAGGTCGACCCGGCACAGCACCGACGAGCTTTCGGCGACCAGCGCGCGGCCCGGCTCGCACCACAGTTCCGTGGTGTGGGTGACCGGCATCTCGGCGAAGCCGCGGTGGATGGCGTCGGCGTATTCGCTCATGTCCGGCGGGACCATGCCCGGATAGACCGAGGGGAAGCCGCCGCCGACATCGACGATGTCGACGATCACGCCCGCGCGGGTGATGGCGCGGCCGACCTGGGCCATGGCGGCCTCGTAGGCGGACGGGCGCATGCACTGCGAACCGACATGGAAGCTGACGCCCATCAGCCCGTCCTGCACCGCCTGGCGGGTGGCCAGCAGCAGGGCGGGGGCCTGGTCCGGCGAGACGCCGAACTTGCCCGACAGGGAATAGGCCGCGCCGTCGGCCGACACCGCCATGCGCACGACCAGGTTCAGGTCGGCCGCGCCGCCGGTGGCGTCGATGATCTTGGCCAGCTCTTCCTGGCAGTCGAGCGAGAAGGTGCGGACGCCGTGCTCGAAATAGGCGCGGGTGATCGCCGCCCGGCTCTTCACCGGGTGCATGAAGGCGATGCGCGCGTCCGGATCGACGGAACGCACCAGTTCGATCTCGGCGATCGAGGCGGCGTCGAAGCCGCGGACGCCCGCTTCCACGAGGGCCTCGATGACCCAGCGCGACGGGTTCGCCTTCACCGCATAGAAGACGTCAGCCTTTAGATTGTCCTGGAACCAGCGCGCCGCTACGGAAACCGAACGCGGCCGCACGAGGGCGACGGGACGCTCAGGGGACCGCTCACGGACCAGGTCCAGGGGAAACTGGTACGTGCGCAATTCACGTAACCCCCTGTTAATTGTGAAACCCAGACCGGCGTTAGCAGCGCAAACGGTTAGACCACGGGGTCCGCCGGAGCGCGCGATATGGGGTCATAGCCCCGTCATGTAAAGCGGTTTTTTCGTGACAGGGACTGAGGTTGGGCCGGGCGGGCCAGCTTGCACGCAAAGAGGGCGTGGCCAGCCGCGGCGGCGGGCGGCGTGACCGGGTGCAGAGCAGGCGCTCCGTGGTGAAGCTGGACGAAATCGTTGCGGGCGTGCCATTAAGACTTGCCCCAAGGGCCCGTTCGGGCCATGCGGCGCGCCCCTGCAACCGCCGACAGTCTGTCCATGACCGCATCCGCCGCCGCCGTCGCGTCCGTCCGGGACGTGTCCAAGACTTTCGGCGCCCGCAAGGCGCTGAACGGCGTGTCCGTCGAGGTCGGGGCCGGCGAAATGGTCGCCCTGATCGGTCCGTCGGGCTCGGGCAAGTCGACCCTGCTGCGCTCGATCACCGGCCTGCAGACCATCGATCCGGGCAAGGGCGTGATCGAGGTCTTCGGCCAGACGGTGCAGAAGAACGGCCGCATCACCGGCCAGGTCCGCGCCGCGCGCCAGAAGCTCGGCATGATCTTCCAGCAGTTCAACCTGGTCGGCCGGCTGTCGCTGTTCTCCAACGTCATGCTCGGCGTCCTCGGCCGCATCCCTGGCTGGCAGGGCATCCTCGGCGTCTGGCCGGCGGCGGACAAGCGCAAGGCGATGGAAGCCCTGCACCGCGTCGGCGTCTCCGACTACGCCGCCCAGCGCGCCAACACCCTTTCAGGCGGCCAGCAGCAGCGCGGCGCCATCGCCCGGGCGCTGGTCCAGGGCGCCAGGGCCATCCTCGCCGACGAGCCGGTCGCCTCGCTCGACCCGGTCTCGGCCCGCAAGGTGATGGAGCTGCTGGTCGAGCTGAACAAGCGCGACGGACTGGGCGTCATCGTCACCCTGCACCAGGTCGACTACGCCATCCGCTACTGCGACCGGGTCGTCGCCCTCAAGGCCGGCCAGATCGTCTATGACGGCCCCGCCACCGGCCTGGACACCAAACAGCTGATCGACATCTACGGTCCCGAATTCGAGGACGCGTTCTGGGAAGCCAAGGCATGAGGCTTTCGAACTCTGCTCGCCGTTTCGGCGTCGGGGTTCTGGCCGCCGTCGCCCTGGGTCTGGCCGGCTGCGACCGCGGGACCGACGCCGCCGCCGGCGCTTCGCCTGACGAGATCACCTTCTCCATCCTGTCCGCCCAGGGCCAGGCCTCGGCCGGGCCTCTCTGGCAGCCGCTGCTGGACGATATGACGAAAGCCATCGGCGTGCCGGTGGAGCCGCATTTCGCGTCCGACTACGCCACCCTGATCGAGGACATGAAACAGGGCCGGACCCAGGTCGCGTGGTTTTCGGCCCAGCCGGCCATCAGCGCCATCGAGACGGCGGACGCCGAGATGATCGCGCGCACCGTCGACCAGGACGGCGCTGACAGCTACCGGTCGGTCCTCATCGTCAAGCGGGGGTCCGGCATCACCCTGAAGGACGTGGTGGACTGCGAAAAGCCTCTCAGCTTCGGGATCGGCGACCCGCAATCGACGTCCGGCACGCTCGTGCCGATGACCTTCCTGTTCAACCCGCGCCGCATTCGCCCGGAGACGTGCTTCAGGTCGGTGAAATCCGGCAACCACGAAACCAACGCCTTCGAGGTCGCGGCCGGCGTCCTCGACGTGGCGACCTCGAACAGCGTCACCCTCGACGCCCTGCGCCGCCGCAACCCCACCATCGCTGCCCAGATCGAGCCGGTCTGGCAGTCGCCGCCCATCCCTGAAGGCGGGATCCTGGTGCGCGGCGATCTGGACCCGGCCCTGAAAGAGAAGATCCGCAGCTTCTTCCTGACATACGGCCAGGGCGGCGGCGTCGAGGGCGACCGCCAGCGCCGGGTGCTCGCCGCCCTGAACTATTCCCGCTTCAGCGCCACCGAGGACAACTACCTCGATCCCGTGCGCGAGCTGATCGCCGACCAGGCGCTGGACGCCGCCCGCGCCCGGGGCGACGCCCAGGCCGCGGCCGCCGCCGAACGGGAGCTGCAGCGACTGCGGGCGAAGCGCGAGGTCCAGCCATGAGACGCGGCGTCACACTCCGTCCCTCCATCCTCCCCGGCGCCGCGGGCGGCCCGGATACCCCAGCCATGAACTCCACCGACGATCTTCCCGTCGCGGACGCCTTCCGGAACACCCCCGCATGACCCGCCTCCGCATCCTCTTCGGCGCCGTCCTGGCGCTCGCGGTCGTCCTGTGCGGCCTCGCCCCCGCCGTCGGCGCGGCCGCCCAGACGGAGCGCCCGTCCAGGATCGTCTTCACCATCCTGTCCGCCGAGGGCCAGGCGTCCTCGGGCCCGATCTGGCAACCGCTTCTGGATGACCTCGAGCGCGAGATCGGCATTCCGGTCGAGCCGATCTTCGGCTCCAACTACAGCGTCCTCGTCGAGGCCATGCGCGCCGACCAGGCCCAGATCGGCTGGTTCTCGGCCCTGCCGGCGGTGCAGGCCATCGACCGGTCGAACGGCGAAGTCATCGCCCGCACCGTCGACCTGGAGGGCAAGGATTCCTACGTCTCGACCATCATCGTGAAGCGCGGCTCGGGCATCACGATCGAGGACGTGGCCCGCTGCGGCAAGCGCTACACCTTCGGCATTGGCGACGCCCAGTCCACTTCGGGCACCCTGGCGCCGATGACCTATTTCTTCGGTCCGCGGAACATCGACCCGAAGACCTGCTTCTCCACCGTCCGTTCAGCCAACCACCAGGCCAACGCCTTCTCGGTGGCCAACGGCCAGGTCGATGTCGCCACCTCCAACTCCGTCAACACCGTCTTCCTGCGCCGCCAGAACCCGCAGATCGCCGACCAGATCGAGGAGATCTGGCAGTCGCCGCCGATTCCGGAGTCGGGCATCGTCATCCGCTCGGATCTCCCGCCCGACATCAAGGCGAAGATCCGCGAGTTCTTCGTCACCTACGGGCAGGGCGCGGGCCCGGAGGCGGACCGCCAGCGCGAGGTGATGCGCGGGCTCAACTACTCCCAGTTCCGCGCCGCCGATAACAGCTATCTCGACCCGATCCGCGAGATGAAGGCGGACCAGGCGCGCCGCGAGGGCCGCCCGCCCGACGTCGCTCCGCCCGCCAGCCGGGCCAGCCAATTCGCCCGCTGGAGCCCGTTCGCGCTGATCGGCCTGCTGGCCCTGATCGCGATCTTTCTGAACGTCCTGCCGCGACGGACCTCGGCCGCCGCCGATCCCGCCGCCGTGCCCGAGGCGCCGAGGAAGTCGCTGGCGGCCTGGTCGCTGGACGTGCTGCTGTGGGGTGGTTTCGCGATCATCCTGCTGGCCGCGTTCAATCGCGTCGACCTGCCGAACATCGTCAACCTGTTCTCGAATTCCGAGAACATGCGGAACTACGGGCGGGACTTCCTCAACCCCGATTTCACCGACTGGCGGCCGCTCGTCGGCCAGATGTGGCTGACGGTGCAGATCGCGCTGTGGGGCACCTTCCTCGCCGTCTTCCTGGCCGTGCCGCTCAGCCTGATGGCGTCGCGCAACCTGTCGCCCGCCTGGCTGGTCTGGCCCGTTCGCCGGGTGATGGACCTGCTGCGCTCGATCCCCGATCTGGTGATCGGCACCCTGTTCATCGTCGCCGTGGGTCTCGGCCCGCTGGCCGGGGTTCTGGCCATCGGCCTGAACACCGCCGGCGTGCTGGCCAAACTGTTCTCGGAAGCGGTCGAGTCCATCGACAAGGGCCCCATCGAGGGGGTCAAGGCGACCGGCGCCGGACGACTGCACGAGATCACCTGGGGGGTCATACCGCAGGTGGCGCCGCTGTGGACCAGCTTCGCCCTCTACCGCTTCGAGTCGAACAGCCGCGCGGCCACCGTGCTGGGCCTGATCGGCGCCGGCGGCATCGGCCAGGTGCTGTTCGAAAGCCTGCAGGCCTTCGACTACCGGACCGTCTCGACCATCGCGATCATCATCGTCGTGGCCGTGACCCTGATCGACATGCTCAGCCAGGCCATGCGCAAGCGGCTGCTGTAACGAGCGGCCGTCGGCCAATGAAAAGCCCGCCCTTGCGATGCAGGGGCGGGCTTTCTGTTTCGGGCGTCGGGATCAGGCCCGGCGCAGATCCGGCGGCGTCGCCTCTTCGGTCAGCAGCCGGATGGCCTCCTCCACCGACACCACCTCCTGCGCCTGCGAGCCCAGCCGGCGGATGGCCACCGTGCCCTGTTCGGCCTCGTTCTTGCCGACCACGGCGATGACCGGGACCTTGCCGACCGAGTGTTCGCGGACCTTGTAGCCGACCTTCTCGTTGCGCAGGTCGATCTCGGTCCGTAGCCCCGCCGCCTTGAACTTCGCCACGACTTCGCGGGCGTAGTCGTCGGCCTCGGAGACGATCGTCGCCACCACCGCCTGCGTCGGCGCCAGCCACAGCGGGAAGGCCCCGGCGTAGTTCTCGATCATGATGCCGATGAACCGCTCGAACGAGCCGAGGATGGCCCGGTGCAGCATGACCGGCCGGTGCTTCTGGCCGTCCTCGCCCACGTATTCCGCGTTCAGCCGCTCCGGCAGGACGTAGTCGAGCTGCAGCGTGCCGCAGGTCCATTCCCGGCCGATGGCGTCCTTGACCACGAAGTCCAGCTTGGGGGCGTAGAAGGCGCCGTCGCCCTCGGCGATCACCGGGTCCACACCGGCCAGGCGCGCAGCCTCGCCCAGCATGCCCTCGGCCTTGTCCCAGAACTCGTCCGAGCCGGCGCGCACCTCCGGCCGCGTGGCCAGGTTGATGTAGGCCGTCTCCATGCCGAGGTCGGCGTGGATCATCTTCGTCAGCTCGATGAACCGGCGCGTCTCGTCGACGATCTGGTCCTCGCGGCAGAAGATGTGGGCGTCGTCCTGGGTGAAGCCGCGCACGCGCATCAGGCCGTGCAGCGCGCCCGACGGCTCATAGCGGTGGCAGGCCCCGAACTCGGCCATGCGCAGCGGCAGCTCGCGGTAAGAGCGCTGGCCCTGGTCGAAGATCTGCACGTGGCCCGGGCAGTTCATCGGCTTCAGGCTGAGCGTCTCGCCCTCCACCGTCTCGCAGACGAACATGTTGGGCCGGTACTTGTCCCAGTGGCCCGAGGCCTCCCAGAATTTCCGGTCCAGCACCTGGGGCGTCTTGACCTCGACATAGCCCGCCGCCGTCAGCCGGCGGCGCATATAGGCCTCTATGACCTGCCACAGCATCCAGCCCTTGGGGTGCCAGAAGACCATGCCCCGGCCCTCTTCCTGCATGTGGAAGAGCTCCATGGCGCGGCCGATCTTGCGGTGGTCGCGCTTCTCGGCCTCCTCGATCCGCTTGAGATAGGCGTCCAGGTCGGCCTGGTTCGCCCAGGCCGTCGCATAGATGCGCTGCAGCTGCGGATTGCGGTGGTCGCCGCGCCAGTAGGCCCCGGCCAGCTTGGTCAGCTTGAAGGCCTTGCCGACGAATTTGGTCGACGGGAAATGCGGCCCGCGGCACAGGTCGACCCAGTCGCCCGTGGCGTAGGTCGTGATCGTCTCGTCGGCCGGCAGGCCGCGGATCAGCTCCGCCTTGAACTTTTCGCCCTTGGCCTCGAACAGCTTGATCGCCTCGTCGCGGTCCCAGACCTGACGGACCAGCTTTTCGTCGCGGTCGACGATCTCGGCCATCTTCTTCTCGATGGCCGCGAAGTCGTCGGTCGAGAACGGCTCCTCGCGGAAAAAGTCGTAATAGAATCCGTCCTCGATGGCCGGGCCGATGGTCACCTGGGTGCCGGGGAACAGCTCCTGCACCGCCTGGGCCAGCACATGGGCCGCGTCGTGACGGATGGTTTCCAGCGCCTCGGGGTCGTCGCGCATGATCAGGCGGAAGGATCCGCCGCTCTCCAGCGGGCGGTCGAGGTCCCACTGCTTGCCGTCGATCTCGGCCAGGGCCGCGCGCTTGGCCAGCGAGGGCGAGATGGAGGCGGCGACGTCGCGGCCCGTGGAACCCTCGGGGTATTCGCGCGTGGCGCCGTCGGGGAATTTCAGTTCGATCATCGTTCAGTCTTTGCAGGCGGAACCGGGTCATAGCCCGATTTGCCGAAGGGGTGACATTTGCAGAGGCGCCGGACGGTGAGCCATCCCCCCTTGATCGGTCCGTGCTGGATCAGCGCGTCCCGGCCGTAGTCGGAGCAGGTCGGCAGGAACCGGCACTGCTGTCCGATCAGGGGCGACAGCGTCAACTTGTAGCCGCGATGGGCCAGCCGGACGCCGCGTTCGTAGAGATTACCGCCGGGTGCCATGTCGCCGCGCTTATCCCCCGCCAAGCCCGCGGGAGCAACGGGCGCTATGCCGCGCCGGCGAGGCTAGTTCGTGTGTCAGGGCTCTTGCGCGCGAGCGCCTGCTTCACCGCGTCCAGCGTCGCCTCGATGGCGACCATGGTCGAGGCGTGCCGCGCCGGGTAGCCGGCGACCAGCTTCAGCGCGCGCAGCCCCTCGAACCGGCCCTCCGGCCCGTCGCCGCCCGACTTGAGCATGGCGGTCATGGCGTCGCGGGCCGCCACGATCTCCTCGGCCGAGGCGCCGATCACGCTTTCGCCCAGCACGCCCGCCGCCGCCTGGCCGAGGGCGCAGGCCTTCACGTCCTGTCCGAACTCGGTGATCCGCCCCGACCCGTCGAGAACGACGTCCACCACGGCCTTCGAGCCGCACAGCTTCGCCACCCGCTCGCCGGTGCCCCACCTTGCGTCTCCCCGGGGCGCGGCCAGCCGCCCGCTGTGCGGCATGTTGGCGGCCAGCTTGAGGATGCGCGCGCTGTAGAGCTCGTCGATCATGGCCTGAAGATAGGCGAGGGAGGCCCTGTCCGGAAGCCCGGCCCGGTCACCCGCCCTGCAGCGAGCCCCAGGTCCGCGCCTGGTCTCCGGCGCCCGATCCCGTCCGCGCCCGCAGCCATTCCAGGTTCCGGTCCGCGGCGTCCGGCGGCAGGTCGCGGCGCATCATCGCCTCGGCCTCGTCCATCTTGCCGTTCAGGCCCAGGGCCATGGCCAGATTCAGCCGGACCTTCAGCGACGCTCCGGGCTGGGCGGCGGCGCGGCGCAGCAGCGGCTCGGCGGCGGCCGTGTCGCCCCGGGTCATGGCCGAGATCGCCATATTGGTCAGCACGTCGGGATTGTCGGGCGACAGCTGCAGCGCCCGGGCCCAGGCGGTCTGTGCGTCCTGGGACCGCCGCACCTGCTCATAGGCCGTGCCCAGCAGCGACCAGGCGCGCCAGTCGTCCGGCCGCGCGTCGCGGGCCTTCTCCAGGGCGGAGACGCCATAGAAGGCATGCCCCCGGGCGATATGGCCGCGGCCGACCTCGAGCATGGCCTCGACATTGTCCGGCTGCACCAGCAGGACCCGCTCGGCCATGTCGGCGGCCTGTTGGTAGCGGCCCAGCTCGCGCAGCGCCTGCGCCGCCTTCACTCCGGCGACCGGGTCCAGGGGATTGATGTCGGCCTGTTCGGTCCAGAACACGGACCGGCTCAGGGGATCGGCGCGGTCATAGGCCGCGCGCGCCTCGGCGCCGGCGGCGACGCGCGGCGCAGCGGGCGCCGGGGCCTGTGGCGCGGCCTGTAGCGCCACGGCTGGCGCGGCCAGGGCCGGCGACGGCGCAGCGAGCAGGACGATGGTTGCGATGCGGGCGGTCGTGCGCGACATGGAAGGGCGCTCCGGAAGGTTCGGGCTCCAGACTCGGTCCTTCGCGTCAATCCTTGGTTAAGATCGGCCGCTATCCGGCCGGAAAGGCCGTCCGTGATGTCCGCCCTCCACCCCGACCTTCTGACCGCCGATGGCGAAGGGGCCCTTCCGGTCCGCATCGTCGCAAGGGATGCGCCGGTCGAGGGCGTGTGGGGCGCCTGGGCCCGCTCGAACGACTTCACGGGCAAGGCCGGCCAGCTGCTGTTGCTGCCGTGTTCGGACGACGGGCTCTCCGGCGCCCTGTTCGGTGCGGGCGAGGCCTTCGACCCCATGACAGCCCGCGCCCTGGCGGCGAAGCTGCCCGAGGGGCTCTGGAGGCTGGAGGGGCTTGAGCCGGCCCAGGCCTCGCAGGCGGCGCTGGCCTTCGCGCTGGGGGCCTACCGCTTCGACCGCTACAAGGCCCGCTCCACCGGTCCGGCCCGGCTGGCGGTCGGCCCCGGCGTCGACGCCGCCGCCCTGCTGCGCATCGCCGCCGCCTGCGCCCTGGCCCGCGAGATGGTCGACACCCCGGCCGCCGACATGGGCCCGCTGCAGATCGAGACCATCGCCCGCGAGATCGCCGAGGCCTCGGGTGCAACGATCGCGGTCACCACCGGCGACGCCCTGCTGGAGGAGAACTATCCCGCCGTCCACGCGGTCGGCCGCGCCGCCGCCCCGCACCGCGCGCCCCGGGTCATCGAGCTGGGCTGGAACCTCGACCGTACGGAGCTTCCGCTGGTCGCCCTCGTCGGCAAGGGCGTGGTGTTCGATTCCGGCGGTCTCGACATCAAGGCCGCCGCCGGCATGCGCAACATGAAGAAGGACATGGGCGGCTCGGCCCACGCCCTGGCGCTCGGCCGGCTGGTCATGCAGGCCGACCTGCCGGTGCGGCTGGTGGTGCTGGTCGCCGCCGTCGAGAACGCCATCTCGGCCGACGCCTTCCGCCCGGGCGACATCCTGAACAGCCGCAAGGGCCTGACCATCGAGATCGGCAACACCGACGCGGAAGGCCGGCTGATCCTCGCCGACATCCTGACCCGCGCCGGCGAGCATTCGCCCGACCTGACGCTGGACTTCGCCACCCTGACGGGCGCCGCCCGCATCGCCCTCGGTCCCGAGTTGCCGCCGCTCTATTCCGAGGACGCCGCCCTCGTCGCGGATCTGCTCGAGGCCTCCCGCGCCGTCGCCGACCCCCTGTGGCCGATGCCGCTTTGGCCCGGCTACCGCGCGGCGCTGGACAGCGAGATCGCCGACGTCCGCAACGACTCCGCCGCCTGGGCCCAGGCCGGCTCGGTCACCGCCGCCCTGTTCCTGCAGAAATTCGCCCCCGCGACGGGCGCCTGGGCGCACATGGACATCTTCGCCTGGAACCCGCGCGCCCAGCCCGGTCGGCCCGAAGGCGGCGAGGCCCAGGGCCTGCGCGCCTGTTTCGAAATGCTCTCGCGCCGCTTCCCGGGGTCGGCGGGGCAGCCGTCGCCACGATAAAGCCTTCGTTCGTTAACGGCCCTTTCGGCATATGGCGCGATCATGCCGTCTCAACCGGACGAGCCTTGCTTGAGCCCAGACGCCGCCACGCTTGACCCTCGCACCACGCTCGCGCGGCCCGACCTGGCCGAGCAGGCGCTGGAAGGGCTCGTGCGCGCCGACGCCTATCTTGCTCCCCGGCCCATGCACGCCGCCGTGGCCGTCGCCGACATTCACGCCGACGCCGATCCGGCCTCCGAACGCATCGACCAGATCGTCTTCGGAGAGGCCTTCGACGTGCTGGACCAGCGGGGCGACCGGCTGTGGGGCCGCGCGCGCCGCGACGGCCTTGTCGGCTGGATTTCCGCTTCCGCCCTGCGCCCGGGGACGCCGCTTCCCACCCACAGGGTCGCGTCCGTGGCCGCCCGCCTGCCCCTCAACGCCCTCGTCGCCGCCGGCGATCTTCCCGCGGCCGATCTGGCCCCCATCGGAACCTTCGAGAGCGATCCGGTCGCGGTCGCCGAACGCCTGCTCGGCGTGCCGCACAGCCTGGGCGCCCGGTCCTCGACCGCCACCGACTGCTCGGGCCTGGTCCAGCAGGCCCTCTACGCCTGCGGTCTCGCCGGCCCGCGCTATTCCGACCAGCAGGCGGAGCTCGGCCGCGCCGTCGCCCGCGAGGAGGCCCGCCGCGGCGACCTGGTCGTCTGGCTGGCCGAGCCGGGCGACCACAGCTGGACCGGCCATTCGGCCTTCATGCTCGACGCCGACCGGGTTCTCCACGCCACCGGCCATCATGGCGCGGTCGTCATCGAGACCTTCGCCGAGGCCGACGCCCGCTACCGCGCCGACGGTTTCCACGTCCCTGTCTTCCGCCGCCTTCAGGCCTGATCGCCGGTCCATTCCGTTCGCACCGAGGCGTCCGCCTCGTCCGGCAGGCGCTGCGACCGCAGGGCCGCGAACGCCGCCTCGTCCATCAGCCTCGACAGCGCCCACACCGCCGCGCCCCGGACCAGCGGCGAAGGGTCGTCCAGCAGGCGCCGGGCCGGCCCGACCAGGGCCGCATCCCCGCTGTTGCCGATCGCGTACAGGACGTTGCGCGTGAACCGGTCGCGCCCGATCCGCTTGACCGGGCTCTTCGAGAACAGCGCCCGGAACGCCGCGTCGTCCAGCGCCGCCAGCTCCGCCAACCGCGGCGAGACCAGCGCCTCGCGCGCCTGCACCCTCGCCTCGTGCGAGCTCACCGCGAACTTGTTCCACGGGCATACCGCCAGGCAGTCGTCGCAGCCGTAGATGCGCGACCCCGTCAGCGGCCGGAACTCCAGCGGCCACGGCCCGCCGAATTCGATGGTGAGATAGGACAGGCAGCGCCGCGCATCCAGCTGGAACGGCGCCGGAAACGCCCTCGTCGGGCAGACTTCCAGGCAGGCCGTGCAGGCCCCGCAGTGTTCGCTCTCCGGCGCGTCCGGTTCCAGCTCCGCCGCGCTCAGTATCACCCCGAGGAACAGCCAGTTGCCCCGGCTGCGCGACAGCAGGTTGGTGTGTTTGCCCTGCCAGCCCACGCCGGCCCTTTGCGCCAGCGGCTTCTCCATCAGCGGGGCGGTGTCGACGAACACCTTCACGTCCTCGCCGGTTCGCGCCGCGACCTGCCCCGCCAGGGTCTTCAGCCGTCCCTTGATCAGCTCGTGATAGTCGTCGCCGCGCGCATAGACCGAGATGTAGCCTGCCGAGGCCTCGTCCATCTCCGGCAGCGGGTCGCGTCCCGGCCCGTAGTTGAGCCCCAGCACGATGGCGGTCCTCGCCTCCGGCCACATGGAGGTCGGATGCGCCCGCCGCTCCAGGGTCGTCTCCATCCAGCCCATGTCGCCGTGCCGGCCGGCGCCGACGAAATGCGCCAGCCGCTCGCCCGCGCTCCACGGCTCCGAGGCGGACGCGAAACGGCAGACGTCGAAGCCCAGCCCCGACGCGCGCTCGCGGATGAAATTGCGGATATCGGCCGCCATGGCCGTCGTCTGACGCCTCGCGGCTCAGAAGTCGAGGTCGTGATACCAGGCGGAAGGCTGGACGCCCGGGAACCGGTCGGCCAGCAGCGGCCGGAAGCAGGGCCGCGACTTGAGCTTCATGTACCAGGTCTTGACCGCCGGATAGGCGCCCCAGGGAACCTCGCCGAAATAGTCCAGCACCGACAGATGCGCCGCGGCCACCATGTCGGCCTGGGCCAGGCGGCGTCCGGCGAGGGCGTCGCGGGTTCCCAGCAGGGTCTCCAGCATCAGCAGGTGGGCCTTCAGGGCCTCGCGCCCGGCCCGCAGCGCCCGCGCCTCGGGCGGGCCCAGCCGAAGCAGCGGCTTCTCCATCCGCTCGTGCAGCAGGACGGCGTTGACCTCGTCGTTGAAGCGGCGGTCGAACCAGCCGACCAGACGCCGCGTCTCGGCCCGCTCGACCGGGTCGGCGGGCATCAGGAAGGGCTCGCTCGACCGATCCTCCAGCCAGCCCAGGATTGCGGAGGGCTCGCACAGGGTCAGGGCGCGGCCGGCGTCGGTCGTCTGCAGGACCGGCGGCATGCCCGACGGGTTCAGCGTGGCGACGGGGCAGCCGTCCTCCCACGGCCGCACCACCGTGTCGGTGAACTCGATCTTCGCCTCGCCCAGCGCCAGCCGCGCGGCGCGGGAGCCGGGATCGAAGGGGAAATGATACAGGACGCAGGCCGACATGCGCCGATCCATGCGGCACAGGGCGTTAAGTCCACGTTAGCTATGGAGGCGTCGGCCGCCTCGGCGTCAGGCGGGTTCGTCAGCGTCGCCGGAACCCGTGCCCGCGTGGGGCTCGGCCCGTCCCCTCGGGTCGGGGTGGATCAGGATGTCGGCGCGCGGGAAGGCCTCCAGCAGCCGCTGCTCCGCCCCGACCACGATGGCGTGGGCCTCCTCCAGCGTCAGGCTGGGTTCGAGGTCGACATGCATCTGGATCATCATCGCCGAGCCGGCCATCCGGCTGCGCAGCTGATGCACGCCGGTGATGCGCGGATCGGCCAGCACGGCGGTGGTGATGGCGATCCGGTCGGCGTCCGGGACGGCGCGGTCCAGCAGATGATCGGCCGCGTCCTTCAGCAGGCCGAGCGCGCCCCAGAACAGCCACACCGCGACGATCAGCCCCGCCGCCGCATCGAGACCGGGCGCGGACAGGAAGGCCCCTGAGGCCACCCCGATCAGCACCACCGCGCCGGCGGCCATGTCGGCGGCGTAGTGGGCGCGGTCCGCCTTGACCGCCATCGAGCCGCTGCGGCGGATGGCGCGATCCTGCATCCAGACCAGCCATCCGGTCAGGGCCAGCGAGATCAGGACGACCATCACCGCCCAGTAACCTGAGCTCACCGGGCGGGGATCGAAGATGCGCTGGACCGCCTCCCAGCCGATGAACACCGCCGAGGCGAAGATCAGGCCGGCCTGCACCAGGGCGGCCATCGCCTCGCCCTTGCCGTGGCCGTAGCGGTGCTCCGCGTCCGGCGGCGCGGCCGCCCAGCGCACGGCGAAGAAGGTGGTCAGCGACGCCGCCAGGTCGAGCGCCGAGTCGGTCAGGGAGGCCAGCATCGCCACCGAACCGGAGGCGCCGAGGGCGAAGGCCTTCAGCGCGATCAGCACCACCGCCACGCCGACGGACAGGCGGGTCACGCTGCGGGCGGCGAGATCGGCGTCGTCGAGGGGCGTCGTGGTCATCGCCGTCTTGTCGCGGAAAGCGTCGGCGGCGCCAAGCGGGCGGAGCGGCGTTAGCGGCATCGTCACGAAATGGCCCCATGCTGGTTGCCGGATGGACTCTCAAAGTCCGTCAGGTCTTTCGGAGTCGACATGCAGTCGGCAGAGACGGCATCGCAGGCCGGCCGCTGGATCGGACGCGGCGAGGCTCTGGCCCGGCTGGGGGTCAAGGCCCAGACGCTGTACGCCTATGTCAGCCGCGGCCGCATCGCCGCCCGGCCCGACCCAAACGATCCGCGCCGCAGCCTCTACGCCGTCGCCGACATCATGCGGCTGAGCGGGGATGAACCGGCCGCCGCGGGCGAGATCGGCCAGTGGCTGCCGCCGCCCGAGGAGTCGGCCGACGCCGAGTTCGAGCTCCGCTCCGCGGTGTCGATCAGCGCCCAGGGGCGGCTGTTCTATCGCGGCATGGACGCGGGCCAGCTGGCCGAGGCGGCGACGCTGGAGGATGTGGCGCGTCTGTTGTGGGACGCGCGTTCGGCCAATCCGTTCGCGGAGGTGCGGCCGCGTGTCGGCGCCACGCCGGGTCACTCGGCCCGCGGCCGGCTGTTCGCCGCCCTTGCCCGCCGGGCGGAAGAGGACGCGGAACTCAAGGCGCGGTCGGCCGAGGCCCTGCGCGTCGAATGCGCCCGGGTGCTGGACGAGGCGGTCGACGCCGTGGCCGGTTCCGGCCCGCGCCTGTTCCTGCACCAGCGGCTGGCCCGGGCGTGGAAGGTGCGCGAGAGCGACGCCCATCTGATCCGTCGCGCCCTGGTGCTGTCGGCCGACGCCGGCCTCGACGCCCCCGCCCTGGCGACGAGGGCCGCGGCCGATGGCGGTGCGTCGCCGGCCGGGGCCGCCCTCTCCGGCCTGGCGACGCTGGCGGGCTCGTCCGGGATCATCGACCTGGCCCGCGCCTCGGCCTGGGTGGTCGCCGTCCGTCGTCAGGCCGCCGACGCCGCGCGGCGGGCCCACGAAGCCGGTGTCCTGTCGGGCTTCGGCGATCCGGCCTGGCCCCGCGGCGATCCGCGCGCCGCCGCCCTTCTGCAGGCTGTCGGCCTGCCGGAAGACCTCGCCCGGGCCATGCGCGAGGGCGAGCAGATGACCGGCCGCGCCCCGACCTTCGGCCTCGCCCTGGTCGCCGTCGCCCGCCGCCTGGAGCTGCCGCGCGACGCCGCCGCCGACCTGCTGATGATCGGCCGGCTGGCGGGGCTGCTGGCCCATGCGCTCGACCAGACGACGAACGGCTCGCCTATCCGGGCGCGCCTGCGCTATGTGGGTCCTGAACCGGGCGCGAACTGATCCGCCTGACCTTTATCGGGGACGCGGATGGCGGATTGGCTGGCGGCGATCATTCTTGGTCTGGTCGAGGGACTGACCGAGTTCATACCGGTATCCTCGACGGGACACCTGCTGCTGGCCAAACAGGCGCTCGGGCTCGGCGACGAGCCCTGGGACACCTTCATCGTCATGATCCAGCTGGGCGCCATCCTCGCCGTGGTCGCCCTCTATTTCAAACGCCTGTGGAAGGTCCTGATCGGCCTGCCCGGCAAGGATCCGGCGGCCAGAATGTTCGCCGTGTCGGTGCTGCTGGCCTTCGTTCCGTCGGCGATCGTCGGCCTGCTGTTCCATGACTTCATCAAGGAGGTGTTGTTCAACACCACCATCGTCTGCGTGACCCTGATCCTCGGCGGCTTGGCCCTGATCGCGCTTGAGCGCTGGGCTCCGGTCCCGCGCGAACATGACGCCATGAAATTCTCATGGAAGACGGCGCTCGGCGTCGGCCTGTTCCAGTGCCTTTCGATCATCCCGGGCGTGTCCCGCAGCGGCGCGACCATCGTCGGCGGCCTGCTGCTGGGCGTCGAGAAGCGGGCGGCGGCGGAGTTCTCCTTCTTCCTCGCCATCCCGACGATGGTCGCCGCCTTCGGCCTCGACTTCTGGGAGAGCCGCGATCTGATCACCCCCGACGTCGCCGGCGTCATCGCCATCGGCTTCGTCGTCTCGTTCGTCAGCGGCCTGTTCATCGTCCGCTTCCTGATCGACTTCGTGGGCCGCTACGGCTTCGCTCCCTTTGCGGCCTGGCGCATCCTCGTCGGGACGTTGGGCCTGCTCGGGATGTGGCTGTACGCCTGAGTCGTCAGGCCTGGACGGTGGCGGCCGTGTCCGCCGGACGCTCCGAGAACTGCCCGCCGCGCCGGTAGCGCCACAGGTAGGCCGGCGCGATCGCCTCGATACCGGTCGGTTCGATTCCCAGCTCCGCCAGGCCCTCGGCGCCGTCCGCGACCACATTGTCCGTCTCCAGGCTGACGGCCTGGTCGCGGGTCAGGACGGGGGCGATGCCGACGATGCTGCTCAGCTGGGCCAGCGAGCCGATGCCCCGCGCAGCGAAGAAGGGCAGGGGGATCAGGCCGTTCCGGCGCCGGGTCTCGCGCAGGATCAGTTTCAGGATGTCCTCGAAGGTCATGACCTCCGGTCCGCCCAGTTCGAAGGTGCGTCCGGCCGCATCGGACCGCTCCACCGCGCGGGCGATCGCCTCGGCCACGTCGCCGACATAGACCGGCTGAAAGCGGGTCTTGCCGCCGCCGATCAGCGGCAGCGCCGGGGATATGGACGCCATGGCGGCGAACTTGTTCAGGAAGCTGTCGCCGGCGCCGAACACCACGGAGGGCCGCACGATGACCGCGTCGGGCTTGGCCTCGCGCACCGCCATCTCCCCCGCCGCCTTGGTCAGGGCGTATTTCGACCCGCTCTCGGGATTGGCGCCGATCGCCGACACATGAACCAGCCGGTCGATCCTGGCGGCGGCGCAGCCGACGGCGATGTTGCGGGCGGCCTCGACGTGCATCGCCTCGAACGACCGCTTGCCCGCCTCATATAGAATGCCGATCAGGTTGATCGCGGCGTCCGCCCCCTGCAGCGCCGCCTCCACCTGCGCCGGGTCAGTGGCGTCGCAGCGGACGGCCTGGATCTGGCCGACATGGCCCGAGGTCTGCAGCTTCCAGGCGCGGTCGGGGCGGCGCACGGCCACGCGGATGCGCCATCCGCGCCGCGCCAGAACCCGGACGACCTGGCCGCCGACAAAGCCGGAGCCGCCGAAGACGGTGATCAGGCCGGGCGCAGCTTCGCTCATGACAGTCTCCAGAGGCGGGGCGGCCGGTGCGGAAACCGGCCTCGGCGCGGGGATTAGACGATGGCCACCACGGCTGCAACGCAAACAGGACAAAAGCCTGTTGACCCGCCCCGGGGGCTGCCTTAAGGGTCCGCGCCTTCCGGACGGAAACGCGTGCAAGCGCGAAGACGTCTGGGCCCAGATGGCGGAATTGGTAGACGCGCTGGCTTCAGGTGCCAGTGGCTTAACGGCCGTGGAGGTTCGAGTCCTCTTCTGGGCACCATATTTGAAGGCGTCCCTCCGTCGAGGGCGCCACTATTCGAAACGGCGTCGCATCCCTGATGCGGCGCCGTTTCTGTTTGGCCCTATCGCCTCTCGCGCGGCGAGAGGCTACTTGAGGGCCTGATGATTTTGCCGAGACCGACTGCATGACCGTATTCCTGCACGAGGGCGACCTGCCCGACGGCCTCGACCTCGGCCCCGAGGTCGCGATCGATTCCGAGACCATGGGCCTGCGCTTCCGCCGCGATCCCCTGTGCGTGGTCCAGCTCTCGGCGGGCGACGGCGACGCCCATGTCGTGCGCATGCGCCGCCCCGGCTACGACTGCCCGAACCTGAGGCGGCTGCTGACCGACCCGGCGGTGCTCAAGCTGTTCCACTTCGGCCGCTTCGACATCGGCATGTTCCAGCTCCACCTCGGGGTGGAGACCCGGCCGGTCTATTGCACCAAGATCGCCTCCAGGCTGGCCCGCACCTACACCGACCGCCATGGGCTCAAGGACGTGGTCCGCGAACTGGCCGGCGTCGACCTGTCCAAGGCCCAGCAGAGCTCCGACTGGGGCGCCGCCGAGCTCAGCCCCGCCCAGCTGGAGTACGCCGCCTCGGACGTCCTCTATCTGCATGCCGTCAAGGCCCGCCTGGACGAGATGCTGGTCCGCGAGGGGCGGATGGAACTGGCCCGCAAATGCTTCGACTTCCTGCCGACACGGTCCGCGCTGGACCTCGCCGGCTGGGACGAGATGGACATCTTCGCGCACACCTGATGACCGATCCCGCCGACATGCGCGACCAGGCGGACGAGGCCCGCATCGCCGCCACGGCCAGGGCCTTCCGCGCCCGCTCGCGCCGCGTGCAGCTGCTGCGCCGCATCCTGCCGGTCGCCATCGTCGTGCTGGCCGGCGGCACCGTCAGCTGGATCGTGCTGCGCAGCGTCATCTCGGATGTCGAGCGCAAACAGGGCGCCTCGCGCGAGGTCACCCTCGAAAAGTCCCGCTTCCTCGGCCAGGACGCCCAGGGCCGCAGCTTCGTCGTCGGCTTCGAACGCGCCGTCCGGGATGCGGAGACCGGCCGCTTCCGGCTCGTCGGCCCGGCGCTCCGGCTCAATCTCGGCGGCCGCAAGGTCACCACCCTGACCGCCGACGGCGGCGTCTACGACGAGGCGGCGAAGACCGTCACCATCGGCCCGAACGTGCGAATCTCCGACGGCGGCTCCGGCTTCACCCTGGTCACGCCGGAGGCGGTGGTCGACACCGAAACGGGCATCGTCACCGGTTCGAAGGGCGTCCAGGGCTCCGGCCCCCTTGGAACCGTCACCGCTTCGTCCTATGCGATCTATGAACAGGGCGAGCGGGTCGTGTTCAGCGGCTCGGGTGATAACAAGGTGCGCGGGACCATCAACGCCGCGAGGTCGGACGGATGAGCATGACCAGAACCCTGACGACGGCGGCGATCGCCCTGGCCCTCGCGGCCGTGCCCAGCGTGGGCGGAACGCAGAGCTTCCAGAGCGGACAGCCGATCATGTGGGGCGCCGACGAGGTGTCGCGCACGCCGACGGCGCTGTCGCTGCGGGGCCGGGCGGAACTGACGCAGGGCGACAACCGCATCCGGGCGGACCGCGTGGAGGCCGGCGTCTCCAACGGCGACCTCACCCGGGTCGAGGCCACCGGCAACGTCTATTTCGTCACCCCGGAGCAGACCATCCGCGGCGACCGGGCCGTCTATACCCCCGCCAACGACACCATCGTCCTGACCGGCGACGTGATTCTGACCCAGGGCGAGAACGTCATGACCGGCGGCCGGCTGACCTACAACACCCGCACCGAGGCGGCCGAAATGGACGGCGGCGGCCAGAACGGGCGCGTGCAGGGCGTCTTCTACCCCGAACGCAGCGGGACCTGAGCCCCGGCTCGGCCTGACCAGTGGCGCGCAAGGAACTCTCAGCCCTCAACGTCCATGACGCCGCTCCGGAACAGGCGGCGGCCGAGGCGCCGCGCCCCACCGGCCTGCGCGTCGAGCACATCGCCCGCTCGTTCGGCCAGCGTCAGGTCGTGCGCGACGTCTCCCTGCACGTCGAGCGCGGCCAGGTCGCCGGCCTTCTCGGCCCCAACGGCGCCGGCAAGACGACCTGCTTCTACATGATCACCGGCCTGATCCCCCCGGACAGCGGCAAGATCTTCCTCGACGGCGAGGACATCACCGCCCAGCCCATGTACCAGCGCGCCCGCATGGGCCTCGGCTATCTGGCGCAGGAAGCCTCGATCTTCCGCGGCATGACGGTCGAGCAGAATGTCCGCGCCGTCGTCGAGTTGCACCACACCGGCCGCCAGGCCATCGCCGACGAGACCACCCGCCTGCTGGAAGAGCTGCGCATCGACCACCTGCGCCACGCCCCCGCTTCCGGCCTGTCGGGCGGCGAGCGGCGGCGCTGCGAGATCGCCCGCGCCCTCGCCGGCAAACCGTCCTTCATGCTGCTGGACGAACCCTTCGCCGGCATCGACCCGCTGGCCATCGCCGACATCCGCCAGGTCATCCGCTATCTGGCCGGCGAGGGCATCGGCGTCCTGATCACCGACCACAATGTCCGCGAGACGCTGGAGATCATCGACCACGCCTCGATCATCTCGGGCGGCGCCGTCCTGTTCGAGGGCAAGGCCGAGGACGTCATCCGCGACCCCGAGGTCCGCCGCGTCTACCTCGGCGACATGTACGGCTGATCAGTCCGAACCCAGACTCAGCCGCGAAATCAGCACCGCCGCCCGCTGCGACTGGCGCACCAGACTGTCCAGATCGACCCATTCGCCCTCCGCATGGGCCCCGCCGCCGGCGATCCCCAGCCCGCCCAGGGTGTCCACGTCCGCAGCCACGAAGCCGCTGTCGGCCGCCCCGCGCCGGGCCGGGTCGTATTCCGCCATCTCGGCCAGGCCGAGGTCGCGGTTGACGGCGTTCAGCCGCGCCAGCAGCGCCCGGTTGCCCTCGCTCGGCGCCATCGGCGGATAGCCGGTGTCCGCGAACGCCAGCTCGGCGTCAGTGTGCGGCAGGTGGTCGTCGACGATGGCCTGCATCCTCGCCCGCACCCGTTCATCCTGTTCCGGCGTCAGGGTGCGCAGGTCGCCGCGCGCAATGGCGGTCGAGGCGACGATATTGGTCTTGCCCGAGGCGGTGACGTTGAACCCCTCGGCGTCGATCTCCGCCGGCGTCCCCCCGGCGACGACCCCGACATTGTAGGTCAGGTTCGGCTCCGGCAGCTCGCGCCGGAAGCCGTCGAGGATGCGCGCCGTCTCATAGATGGCCCCATAGCCCAGCGCCTCGCCGAACACCCCGCTGGAATGGCCGGTGCGGCCCGTCGCCGTCAGGGTCCAGTTGGTCGAGCTGCGCCGCGCCACCGTGCCGAACTCGGCCCCGTCGTCGATGGCCAGGTTCTCGAACTCGAGCGCGAAATCCGCCGCCCGCCCCGCCTCGACCAGGTCGCGCCGGGCGACCGCCACCGGCGACCCGACCCGCTCCTCGTCCCCTGTCAGGACGACAGTGATGTTCGCGTCCGCCAGCGTCCCCGCCGCCTGCATGGCGCGCAGGGCGGCGACGATCACCACCACCCCGCCCTTGTCGTCGCCGATGCCCGGCCCCACAGCCCGCGAGCCCTCGCCGCGCTCGAAGGTCTGGAACGGGCTCTCCAGCTCGAACACCGTGTCCAGATGGCCGATCAGCAGCACGTTGCGGCCCCGCCCCGGATGCGTGGCGACCAGATGCCCCGCCCGCCCCGTCTCGCTCATGTCGACCCAGCGCACGGCGAACCCGAGCGGCTCCAGCTCGGCCCGGACCATCTGCCCCGTGACGCGCACCCCCGGCAGGTTCAGCGTCCCGCTGTTCTGGTTCACCAGCCGCTCCAGCAGGGCCACGTGCCGGTCGTGCTCGGCCTCGACCGTCCGCATCATCGTCCGCTCGGCGGGCGTGGCCTGCGCCAGAACGGCGCCGGGCAGGGCCAGGCAGAGCAGGGCGGTCAGGATCAGGCGCATGGGCGTTTCTCTCGCGAAGGCCCGAGGCTTGCCGATCCCCGCGGCTGAGTAAAGCAGGCGCTTCGTCCCCGATCCCCAGCCGTCATTCTCGGACTTGATCCGATGGCAACGAGAGACGGACGGAAGATCGGGCGGCCCGATCAGGTTGAAACCGATGGCCGCTTCCCACCCCTGGTCGATGCGACTTGACGTCTCCTCCCCGTTGCGAAGCAATGGGGAGGGGGACCGCGAAGCGGTGGAGGGGCTCTTGAGTTCCGCAGGGTCTGTCTCGCGAGCGCGTGTCCAGCGCCGGGCCCTGACGCCGCCGGAGGCGCGGCTTTGGGTCCGGCTGCGTCGTCGCGCCCTGGCCGGGCTGAAATTTCGACGCCAGCACCCGGTCGGACCCTATGTGCTCGACTTCTACTGCGCCGAAGCGAAGCTTGCGGTCGAAGTCGATGGCGAGAGCCATTCACACCCGACCCGCATGGCGCACGACCGCCGCAGGACCGAATGGCTGACGCGACAAGGGTTGGCGGTGTTCAGGATTCCGGCCGAAGAGGTGCGGATCAATCTGGATGGAGTGCTCGTCTCGATCCGCTCGACGGCGGAACGGCGTCGGGGGTAAGAACCCCTCCACCGCTTCGCGGTCCCCCTCCCCATCGCTGCGCGACGGGGAGGAGACGTGGGTCCGCTACCGACCCGTTGCGGACCTTATTCGCGCTCAGCCGGTGATGCCCGAACGGACGATCAGGATGCCCGCTGCCCCAACTGCGACGGCTGCACCAATGACCCGCCAGAGCAGTAGGAAACGCTGAGAGGGCTTGTAGGCGAGCAGGTCGCGCTGCTCCTCGAAATACTTTTCCGAACCGCCCTCCTTGATCTCCTGCAATCTCCGCAGGCGAGTTGCCTCGGACCGGACGGCAAAGACGCGGGGGGCGAACATGAGCGCGAGCCCGAGCGCAAGGAGAAGTGAGGGGACGATCATGCCTTGATCTGAAGGCGCAGGATGGATCGAGTCAATGTCCGCTCCCCACCCTTAGGCGACCGCCGGCTCCCGACCCGTCGCGGACTTGCCAGTCGGCATCCTTCCGCTAGGGTCTGACATCATCGGGAGGGACGGGATGGGAACTTTCAGCCTTTGGCATTGGATCGTCGTGGGCGTCGCCCTCTTCGTCCTAGGTTATCCCACAGCACGCATACTGCGGCGTCTAGGCTTCTCGCCTTGGTGGATCGTGGTCGCCTTCATCCCCTACGCAAACGTTGCCGGCCTGTGGGCCTTGGCCTTCGTGAGCTGGCCTCTCGAACGGCGGTGAGGTCAGCTCCCCACCCTCAGCGGCTCTTGCGAATGTCCGCCTTGCGAGACGGCGGCAGGATGCGCGACCGCCCCCCCGCTTAGACCCCGTTAACCGTTCCGGCCACACAGTGGCCGCAGCAAGTTTCGGGCCACTCGGCCCGGCAGGGGGCGGCGGACGGTGCTCGGACAAAGGCTGGAGATACGGCAGGGGCAGGGGCTCGTCATCACGCCCCAGCTGCAGCAGGCGATCAAGCTGCTGCAACTGTCGAACCTTGAGCTGGACGCCTTCGTCGAGGCCGAGCTCGAGAAGAACCCCCTGCTCCAGCGCGAGGACGCCGAGCCCGGCGGCGAGACCGACGCCCCCGCCGAAGCCGTCGCGGCCCGCGACGGCGCCGAACTGACCTTCGACGAGGGCAGCGCCGGTGACGCCGACCGCACCCTCGACGCCCGCTCCGACGACGTCTACGGCGACGCCAGCCCCGGCGAGCGCACCTCCGACCGGATGGAGGACGTCGGCGCCGGCGAGGCCCAGCCCGGCCTCAACGACTGGTCCCGCGCCGGAACCGGGGGCGGCCTGCCCGACGGCGAGGGCCGCGAACAGCCCGACACGCGCGACGCCACCCTGTGGGAGCATCTCCAGGCCCAGGCCTCCCAGGCCGGCTTCTCACCGGCCGACCACGCCATCGCCCTCAGCCTGATCGACGCCGTCGACGAGGGCGGCTATCTGCGCGGCGACCTCGCCGAGGTGGCCGACCGTCTCGGCGTGCCCCTCGACCGCGTCGAGGCCGTGCTGACCACCTGCCACGGCTTCGAGCCGACCGGGATCATGGCCCGCTCGGTGCCGGAATGCCTCAAGCTGCAGCTGATCGAGCGCAACCGCTTCGACCCCGCCATGGCCTGCCTGCTCGACAACCTCGACCTGCTGGCCAAGCGCGATCTGACCGCCCTGAAAAAGGCCTGCGGCGTCGACGGCGAGGACATGGCCGAGATGATCGCCGAGCTGAAGGCCCTGACGCCGCGCCCCGGCGCCGGCTTCGGCGGCGAGCCGGCCCAGACCGTCATCCCCGACGTCCACGTCCGCCCCGACCCGGCCGGCGGCTGGAAGGTCGAGCTCAACGCCGACACCCTGCCGCGCCTGATCATGGACAAGCGCTATCATGGCGTGGTCGCCGCCGGGGCCCGCTCGGACACCGAGAAGACCTTCGTCGCCGAATGCGCCGCCCAGGCCAGCTGGCTGGTCAAGTCGCTGGACCAGCGCGCGAAAACCATCCTCAAGGTGGCCTCCGAGATCGTGCGCCAGCAGGACGCCTTCCTCGCCTTCGGCGTCGAATTCCTGCGCCCGCTCAACCTGAAGACCGTGGCCGACGCCATCGGCATGCACGAGTCGACCGTCAGCCGGGTCACCTCCAACAAATACGTCTCGACGCCGCGCGGCGTGTTCGAGCTGAAATTCTTCTTCACCGCCGCCATCCAGTCGTCCGACGGCGGCGCGACCCATTCCGCCGAGGCGGTGCGTCACCGCATCAAGGCGATGATCGACGGCGAGGCGCGCGACAGCGACGTTTTGTCCGACGACCGGATTGTCGAGATTCTTAACGAGGCGGGCATCGACATCGCCCGGCGGACGGTCGCCAAGTACCGGGAAGCATTGCGGATTCCGTCGTCCGTCGAGCGCAGGCGGATGCTGAAGGCCGGCTGAAGCCTTGCCACAAAACTGTGATCGGCGTTGACACCAAACGCCATCGGTCGCGTTCTATCGGCATGCAAATCCAGGTCAGCGGTAAGCAAGTGGATGTTGGCGAAGCGTTAGGCTCGCGCATCTCCCAGGAACTCCAGGACGGGATCGGCAAATACTTCGAGCGAGGGGCCCAGGACGCCGAGGTGATCGTCGCCAAGGAGGGTCACAGCTTCAAGGTCGACTGCTGGGTCCGTCTGGCCTCGGGCCAGGTGGTGTTCACCTCCGGACTGGGCGGCGACGCCCATTCGGCGTTCACGGAAAGCCTCGACAAGCTCGAGAAGCGGGTCCGTCGCTACAAGCGCCGGCTCAAGGACCATCACATCGGACCCAAGGGCCTTTCGCCCGAGAAGACCGAGAACGCCGCCCGCGAGGTCGCGCGCAGCATCGTTCTGCGCGATCCCGATTCCGTCGAGGACGAGGCCTTCGGCGAGGCCGGCGCGCCCGGCGAACCGCCCCCGGTGGGCATGGTCATCGCCGAAACCGAGGCCGAGATCCGTACGGTCACGGTGGGCCGCGCCGTGCTGGAGCTCGACATGACGGGCTATCCGGTCGTGGTGTTCCGCAACGCGGCCCACGGCGGGCTGTCGGTGGTCTATCGCCGCCCCGACGGCAACGTCGGCTGGATCGATCCGGAGCGAACGACGAAGTCGCTCAATGGACACGGTTCGGTAAACGGTGACGCGTCATAATACTTCCCACAACGAGGCGGGTCGTCTACACGGCGCCCGCCCATCGGGAATGATCGGGTAGAGTCGGGATTAGCTTCATGGACATCGGTGATTTGCTGGCGGAGGGCGGCGTCGTCCTGCGCAGCGGCGCGTCGTCAAAGCGCCAGGCGCTGCATACCGTGGCCGAAGCCGCCGCCCAGGCCCTCGGCCTGCCGGAGGCCCGGATCATGGAAGCGCTGCTGGAGCGCGAGGCGCTGGGCTCGACCGGTCTCGGCTCCGGCGTGGCCGTGCCGCACGCCCGCCTCGAGGGCATCGACCAGGTGACGGCCGTCTTCGTGCGGCTCGATACTCCCGTCGCCTACGGCGCGGTGGACGACCGCCCCGTCGACCTGATCTTCGCCCTGTTCGCGCCGCCGCGGGACGGCGCCGAGCACCTGCGCGCCCTCGCGGCCGTGTCGCGCGCCCTGCGCTCGGCCGAAATGCGCGAGCACCTGCGTCAGGCGCGCACCGTCGACGCCATCCGCGCCCTGTTCGTCAAGGACAAGGCCCCCGCCACGGCGGCGTAGCCGTCACCCTCGGGCTTGACCGGGGGCCAGACCGTCCGGTGCTGCGCCGCGACCGCAACCGGCGCGGTCGCAGCGCCGTCCCGGCCGCACAGTCCCGCTTCGCCTCTGATCCTCGGATCAAGTCCGGGGATGACGGGAGGGGGAGGGCCGACGCCATCCTCGCCAAGCGCCGCGCTCAAGTAGCGCGAAGCGCGGTAGCGCCCTCGCTAGTGCACCGACACCGGCTCCAGTTCGTGCGCCACGGCGGCGGCGAAGGCGGTCTCGCGGTCCATCATGACCGCCAGCCGTTCGCCGTCGGCCCCGTGAACGGCGTACAGCCTCGCCTCGGGGTCGATCGCCAGGCCCGTGGCCTCGGGGAGGGGCGTCTCCGCCAGGACGTCGGCGGCGCGGATTTCGCGCACATACACCAGGTCTGGCGCGCCGAGGCCCCTGAAATCTTCCTTGGTCATTATCGTCGGCGTCATGGCGACCGCCTCCTTGTACTGAACTAACGCCCCGAGGGGCCGTGTGGTTCGGCCCCGAAATCGGCGGCCGGAGAAAACGACGCCCGGTCAGGCCGTCGTGATGGGGATGCGCCGCACCGTCGGCAGGTCTTCCGGCCGGCTCAGTTCGACATGCAGCAGGCCGTGCTCAAGTCGGGCCTGATCGACTTCCAGCCCATCGGCGAGCACGAAGCTGCGGACGAAACCGCGGCCGGCGATGCCGCGGTGCAGGAAGGCCTGCTCCGCCTTGCCGGCCTCCTCCCGCTTGCCGGCGATGGTCAGTTGCCGCCCTTCGAGGGTCACGGTCAGGTCGTCGGGACCGAAGCCCGCGACCGCCAGGGTGATGCGAACGGAATGCTCGCCCAGCTGCTCGACATTGTAGGGCGGATAGCTGTCCGCCGCCGCCCGCGCCGCCCGGTCGATCAGGGCCCGGGTGTGGTCGAAGCCCAGCAGGAAGGGGCTGTCGAACAGGATGGTGCGCGTATTCATCGTCTCATGCCCCCGAAGCAGGCCTCAGGCCGTCTGCGCCTCCCGGGATCGGCAAGGCGTCGGCCGCATGGATCAAATGGGGATCGGCCCGGCCGGGATCAACAACGCCAGGGCCAGATGGGACGAAGGCCCCGCGGTCTCCCGCGGGGCCTTCGATGGTGGAGCTAAGCGGAGTCGAACCGCTGACCTCTTGAATGCCATTCAAGCGCTCTACCAACTGAGCTATAGCCCCGAACTTCAGGCCTCGGCCTTCGGTCGGATCGTCGGGGGAAAACCGCCCCCCGGCGAGGCGGCGGAACCTATGTCAGGCCCTGATCGCGATCAAGCCCGCTTCCGCCATTTATTTTCAGCCCGTCCGGAACCGCGCGCGGCGGCCCCGGACGGGCCGGAAATCCTAGTCCTCGTCCTTGCCCGGCTTGACGATGTCGTCGTCGAAGGCGTCGTCGTCCTCGTCCTCGATGAAGGGCACGGAGTCGTCGTCATCGTCGTCGGCCAGCACGTCGTCGTCGTCGCCGGCCTCGCCCATGCCGGGCTCTTCCGTCGGATCGACCGGGGTCTCGTCGTCGTCGTCGTCCGGGGTCAGGATCGGCTCGTGGCCTTCCTCGTCGATTTCGGGCGTGACGACGGCCTCGTCCTCGTCCTCGTCGTCGCCGGCGGCCTTCTTGTCGACCTGATCCTCGGCGTCCTCGTCGACCGTCTCGTCGGCGGCGTAGCCGGCCGGGCGGCCGCGGCGGTTGCGCAGCTTCAGCGCCTCTTCAGGGTCGAAGTCGGTCGCGCATTTGGGGCAGTGGGCCGGGCGTCGGCCCAGGTCGTAGAATTTGGCCTGGCAGTTCGGGCAGACCTGCTTCTGGCCCAGTTCGGGATTGGCCACGGGGGGCGCCTCTCTCGGTGGGGGGAATTCGGGCGCGTCCCTTGCCACCCCTGAGGGCCGCTGTCAAAAGCCATCTCCGCGCCGCCTGCACGCTTCGGAGATCGCCGGGTGACGACCCCCTCCCATCTGACCGCCCGCCGCGGCTCCGCCCTCTCGGGTCCGGCCCGCGCCCCGGGCGACAAGTCCATGTCGCACCGCGCCCTGATCCTCGGCGCCATGGCGACCGGGATCACCGAAATCGACGGCCTGCTGGAAGGCGACGACGTCCTCGCCACCGCCCGCGCGGCCCTGGCCTTCGGCGCCGGGGTCGAACGGCTGGGCGAGGGCCGCTGGCGCGTCACCGGCCACGGCGGCTTCAAACAGCCCTCCGGCGTCATCGACTGCGGCAACGCCGGCACCGGCGTCCGCCTGCTGATGGGCGCGGCGGCCGGCTATCCGGTCACCGCAGCCTTCGACGGCGACGCCTCCCTGCGCAAACGGCCGATGAAGCGGGTCGCCGATCCCCTCGCCGGCATGGGCGCGCGGTTCGAGTGGCGCGGCGAGGCGGACCGGCTGCCCCTGACCCTGACCGGCGGCGGCCTCTCCGCCATCGACCACGTCCAGACCGTCGCTTCGGCCCAGATCAAGTCCGCCATCCTGCTCGCCGGACTCAACGCCGCCGGCGTCACCAGCGTCACCGAGCCCGTCCCCAGCCGCGACCACACCGAGCGCATGCTCCGCGCCTTCGGGGCCGAGGTCGGCGTCCTGCCCCACGGCGAGGGCTGGCGCGTCACCCTCAGGGGCGGCCAGGCCCTGACCGGAACCCCCGTCTCCGTCCCCGGCGATCCGTCCTCCGCCGCCTTCCCGCTGGCCGCCGCTCTCGTCGTCCCCGGCTCTCAGGTCACCGTCGAGGGCGTCATGCTCAACCCCCTGCGCACCGGCCTGTTCGAGACCTGGCGCGAGATGGGCGCCGACCTGACCGTCTCAAACCGCCGCATGGCCGGGGGCGAGGAGGTCGGCGACCTCACCGCCCGCCATTCGAAGCTCACCGGCGTCGTTGTCCCGCCCGGGCGCGCCGCCTCGATGATCGACGAGTATCCTGTCCTCGCGGCCACCGCCGCCTTCGCCGGGGGGGCCACGGTCATGCGCGGCATCGGCGAGATGCGCGTCAAGGAAAGCGACCGCATCGCCCTGATGGCCGCCGGCCTGCAGGCCTGCGGCGTCGCGGTCGAGGAGGAGGCCGAGGGCTTCACCGTCACCGGCGGCCCCGGAAACGGATCTGTCCGCGGCGGCGCGACCGTCGTCACCCACGGCGACCACCGCATCGCCATGAGCCATCTGATCCTCGGCCTCGCCGCCGCCGAACCCGTCACCGTCGACGAGCCCGGCATGATCGCCACCAGCTTCCCCGGCTTCGTCGAGTTGATGCGCGGCCTCGGCGCAGATATCGCCTCCGCATGAGCCGCGCCCTGATCATCGCCGTCGACGGTCCCGCCGCCTCGGGCAAGGGCACCATCGCCGCCCGGCTCGCCGCCCTCTACGGCCTGCCGCACCTCGACACCGGCCTGCTGTACCGCGCCGTCGGCCTCGGCGTGCTGGACGCCGGCCGTTCGCTCGACGACGCCGAAGCCGCCGAAGCCATCGCCCGCGCCCTCGACGCCAGCCACCTGACCGACACGGACCGCCTCACCGACCGCGGCGCCGGCGAGGCCGCCAGCCGGGTCGCCGGCTACCCCGGCGTGCGGGCCGCCCTGCTCGCGTTCCAGAAGACCTTCGCGCAACAGCCCGGCGGCGCCGTGCTGGACGGCCGCGACATCGGCACCGTCATCGCCCCGGGGGCCCCGGCCAAGCTGTTCGTCACCGCGACGTCCGAGGTCCGCGCGACCCGCCGCTGGAAACAGCTCACCGCCCGCGGCGAGAGCCTCGCCTTCGAGGACATGCTGGCCGACATCGTCCGGCGGGACCAGCGCGACGCCGGCCGCGGCGCCGCTCCCATGGTCCAGGCGCAAGACGCCGTCTTGCTGGATACGACCGATATGGATATAGAGGCCGCCTTCGATGCGGCCCGCCGTATCGTCGAGGCGGCGCGCGTCCGGCACGGTCTCTAGAGACCCCCGGACAAATCCAACGCTCCCACCCTCGGCTTCCGCGGGCGATCTGGCTTCATTTGCCTCGCATCCCGACGACCTGATCCCACTCTTCAACTCACCTCGCGCGGGGCCGTCCGGTCACGCGCCCTAACCGTTAGAAACCCCATTGACCGATACCCAAAGCTTCTCCCCCTCGCGTGACGACTTCGCCGCGCTGCTCGACGAAACCCTTCAGGGCCGTGACCTCGGCGAAGGCCAGGTCGTCCACGGCCGCGTCGTCGGCATGGAAAAGGACATCCTGATCATCGACGTCGGTCTCAAGACCGAAGGCCGCATCCCGGCCCGCGAATTCGGCATCGGCGAAGGCGCCGTCATCCCGAAGGTCGGCGACAACGTCGAAGTCTACCTCGAGCGCGTCGAGAACGCCCTGGGTGAAGCGGTCATCAGCCGCGACAAGGCTCGCCGCGAGGAAGCCTGGACCCGTCTGGAAGTCGTCTTCGCCGACGGCCAGCCGGTCAACGGCACCATCGTCGGCCGCGTCAAGGGCGGCTTCACCGTCGACCTCGGCGGCGCCTCGGCCTTCCTGCCGGGCTCGCAGGTCGACATCCGCCCGGTGCGCGACGTCGCCCCGCTGATGGGCAAGGAACAGCCCTTCGCCATCCTGAAAATGGACCGTCCGCGCGGCAACATCGTCGTCTCGCGCCGCGCCATCCTCGAAGAGGCCCGCGCCGAACAGCGCACCGAGCTGGTCGGCCAGCTGCAGGAAGGTGAAGTCCGCGAAGGCGTGGTCAAGAACATCACCGACTACGGCGCGTTCGTTGACCTGGGCGGCATCGACGGCCTGCTGCACGTCACCGACATGTCCTGGAAGCGCGTCTCGCACCCGTCGCAGGTCCTCGCCGTCGGCGACACCGTCAAGGTCCAGATCGTCAAGATCAACCCGGACACCCAGCGCATCTCGCTGGGCATGAAGCAGCTTCAGGCCGACCCGTGGGACGGCGTGGAAGCCAAATATCCGGTCGGCGCCAAGATGTCGGGCCGCATCACCAACATCACCGACTACGGCGCGTTTGTTGAGCTGGAAGCCGGTGTCGAGGGCCTGGTGCACGTCTCGGAAATGTCGTGGACCAAGAAGAACGTCCACCCCGGCAAGATCGTCTCGACCTCGCAGGAAGTCGATGTGGTCGTGCTGGACGTCGACGCCTCCAAGCGCCGCATCTCGCTGGGCCTGAAGCAGGCCCAGGACAATCCGTGGGACGCCTTCGTGGCCTCGCACCCGATCGGCTCGACCGTCGAGGGCGAAGTCAAGAACGCCACCGAATTCGGCCTGTTCATCGGCCTCGACAACGACATCGACGGCATGGTCCACCTGTCGGACCTCGACTGGAACGTCTCGGGCGAGGAAGCCATCCAGCGCTACCGCAAGGGCGAAACCGTCAAGGCCAAGGTGCTGGACGTCGACGTCGAGAAGGAGCGCGTCTCCCTGGGCATCAAGCAGCTCGGCGGCGATCCGATGGAAGGCGATGCCTTCAAGAAGGGCCAGCAGGTCACCGTCACCGTCACGGCGGTGGAGACCGGCGGCATCGAGGTCAAGTTCGGTGAAGAGGACGCCCCGGCGACCGCCTTCATCCGCAAGTCCGACCTGTCCCGCGACCGCAACGAGCAGCGCACCGAGCGCTTCTCGGTCGGCGACCGCGTCGACGCCATGGTCACCGGCATCGACAAGGCCTCGCGCCGCGTCTCGGTGTCGATCAAGGCGCTCGAGATGAAGGACGAGCAGGCCGCCATCGAGCAGTTCGGGTCGTCGGACTCGGGCGCCTCGCTGGGCGACATCCTCGGCGCCGCCCTGCGCGAAAAGGCCGGCTCGAAAGAGTAGGTCTCGCGCGAGCGACCCGGCCTCAGGCAGCGAGCGACCGTCTCGCGAGCGTCAGGCCACTGAAGAAAGAGGGGCGGCCGGAGATCATCCGGCCGCCCTTTTTCTTGCCGGCTCACTGCACGGTAAACGTCCAGTAACCGACATTTACGCCCCGCGGGCCTTTTGCCCCGGGCGGGCGGAGGCTAAGGAAGGGATTGCATTCGGGTTTCGGATGCACCCGTATGGCTCTGGGAAGAGCTTTGGAGGGCGGGGGCCTGCATGATCAAATCCGAACTGATCGAGAAACTCGCGGCCGAGAACACCCATCTGACCCATGCGGAGGTCGAGCGGGTGGTCAACATCGTGCTCGGGCGTATGGTCGAGGCGCTGGGTGACGGCGGCCGGGTCGAACTGCGCGGTTTCGGCGCCTTTTCGGTTCGTGGACGCCCCGCCCGCGCCGGACGCAATCCGCGCACCGGCGAGACCGTCGATGTGCCGGCCAAGGCGGTCCCCTTCTTCAAGAGCGGCAAGGAACTGCGCGAGCGTCTGAACGCCACGGATTCCTGATCGTGGGGCTGCTGACCGAGTTCAAGGAATTCGCCGCGCGCGGCAGCGTCGTCGACCTCGCCGTCGGCGTCATCATCGGCGCCTCGTTCGGCAAGATCGTCACCAGCCTGGTCGACCAGGTGATCATGCCGCCGATCGGCCTGCTGCTCGGCAGCGTCGACTTCTCAAGACTTCAGTGGGTGCTGAAGCCCGAGGATCCGGCCACCGAGGCGGTCGAGAAGGTCGCCATCCAGTACGGCGCCTTCATCAACACCGTGATCCAGTTCCTGATCGTGGCCTTCGTGGTCTTCCTGCTGGTCAAGGCCATCAACCGCCTCCGCCGCGAACAGGCCGCCGCGCCCGAGGCCGTCCCCGCGGCCCCGACCCCCACCGAGGCCCTCCTCACCGAAATCCGCGATGAGCTGAGGCGGCGGTAGGGGGGGCCTCTCCACCACCTCCACCACCACCGTCACCCTCGGGCTTGACCCGAGGGCCAGACCATCCGGTGCTGCGTCGATGACGCGCGGCCGCGCTCGTGAGGGCCGCCCCAAGGCACAGCTCGCTCTAACCTCTGATCCTCGGGTCAAGCCCGAGGATGACGAGGAGGGGGATCCATTTGGCACGCGGGAATATATTCCTCTCCTGCCCTTGATCCCGCTCCGGCCATCCCCATGTCAGACCAGCTTGGCCTTACGCCCGGCCGGTCTTTGAAATTGTGTTGTTGTGAGGCGCGGCGGCTGCAGCGGCGTCTATGGGCGCTCCGGCGATGCAGACTCTGCCGACTCTGCCCCCCCCTTTTTTCACCGCGGCGTTGCCGACCCTGCCGACTCCGCCACGGCGTTTTTCCGCTTTTCACCCGGGTAAAACTCTCCGGCGGGGACGAATCCGATTCCGCGTTTGACTCTCCGTCCCATGCGGAACAAATAATGAACATTCAGCGTCTGAATGATCATGAACCCCGCGCCCATCCTGTCACAGGACCCGTTCCCGCAGTCCGCCGCCTCGCTGGAGGAGGCCTGCGCCCCCGCGCCCCGCGACGTGGCCGCGGCCTTGCTGTTCGCCCTGTCGCGGCGGCGTGAGGGTGACGCCCGGCCGGTGCTGATGACCGCCCCCAGGGCCTGGTTCGTCGAGTATGGCCGCCCCTACGGTCCCGGGATCGCCGGCCTGCCCTTCATCCTCGCGCCGGCCTCCAGCCTGGCCGAGGCCCTGTGGGTGATGGAGCAGGGCCTGCGCTCCGGGGCGGTGTCGCTAGGCCTCGGCGCCGTCGAGGGCGCGACCCTGGCCCAGACCCGACGGCTCGATTTCGCGGCGAAACAGGGCGGGGCCGTCGGCCTGATCCTGTCGCGCGGGCTGGACGGACTCAGCGCCGCCCGCCGCCGCTGGCGCATCTCGGTCCAGCCCAGCGCCATCGATCCCGAGGATGACCGCGCGCCCGGCCCGGGGCGCCTTCTCGCCGAACTGACGCGCGGGCGGGGCGAGCGGCCCGGCGCCTGGATGCTGGAGCAGGATGATGAGACGCATCGTCTCCGTCTGGCTGATCGACTGGCCGATCTCGGTCCGCCGTCGATCGCTGGAACGGGCGCGCCGTCCGGCCTCGCCGCCTGAGCCCGCCCTCGACCCCCGCAACCCCTTCGCCCTGATCCTCAAGAACCAGCGGGGCGCGGCGGTGATCCACGCCCTGAATCCCGCCGCCCGCGCCGCCGGGCTCCGGCGCGATCAGGGGCAGGCCGACGCCCGGGCCATGATCCCGCATCTGCTCTGCCAGCCGGCCGATCCCGCCGCCGACGCCCGCGCCCTGAAGGCCCTGGCGCACTGGGCCGAGCGCTGGTCGCCCTCGGTCAGCGTCGATCCGTCCGAAGGCGGGCTGGAGGGCCTGTTCCTCGACGTCACCGGCGCGGCCCACCTGTTCGGCGGCGAGGCGGCCTTGCTGCGCCAGATCCACGAGCGGCTGGCCGGGGCGGGCATCCCCGCCCGCGTGGCCATGGCGCCCGCCCCGGGTGCGGCCTGGGCCCTGGCGCGCTGGGGCGAAGGACCGGCGCCGATCGCCACCGACGAGACCGTCCGGGACCTGCTGGCCCCCTTGCCGGTGGAGGCGCTCCGCATCGCTGGCCGCACCCTGGCCCAGGCCCGCCGCTTCGGCCTCAAGCGCATCGGCGACCTCTACCCCATGCCCCGGGCGGGGCTGGCCCGCCGCTTCCGCAAGGATGGCGGGGTCGATCTGGTCCGGCGGCTGGATCAGGCGCTCGGCCATGCCGGCGAGGCCCTGGTTCCGGTTCGCCCGCCCGCCCGCTACCGGGCGTGGGAGACCTGGATGGAGCCGCTCGGCGATCTGGATGGGGTCGCGGCGCGCCTGCCCGAACTCGCCGCCGACCTCGCCCGGCCGCTGGAGCGGGACGGGCAGGGCGCCCGGGCCCTGACCCTGACCGGCTTCCGCTCCGACGGCCGCACCACCGCCCTGTCGGTCCGCATGAGCCGTCCGGGCCGCGACGCGGGCGTCTGGTTGCGCCTGTTCCGCGAGGCCGGCCTGGGTCAGCTGGAGCTGGGCTTCGGCCTCGACGCCCTGATGCTGACCGCCGACGTGGTCGAGCCCGTGACCGCCCGGCAGGCCGCCCTGGAGAGCGAGGCGGAGACCCGGCAGGCCGAAAGCCTCGCCGCCCTGGTCGACCGGCTGACGGCCCGGCTGGGCGAGGACCGGGTGCTGGCGCCCGAAGCCCAGGACAGCTGGATCCCGGAACGGGCCGAGCGGCTCCGCCCCGCCCTCGGCCGTCGCGTCGAGGCCGATCCGGGGAACATGGGCCGCCGCCCCATCCTGCTGCTCGATCCGCCCGAGCCGATCAGGGATCCCCTGTTCGACCTGCCCGACGGCGCGCCCGCCCGCTTCACCTGGCGCCGCGCCCCCCGCCGCGTGGTTCGCGCCGAGGGACCCGAACGTCTGTCGCCCGAATGGTGGCGCGCCGCCCGCGCCCGCACCCGCGACTACTACTGCCTCGAGGACGCCGAGGGCGGCCGCTACTGGGTGTTCCGCGAAGGCCTCTACGGCCGGGAGTACGCGGGTGGTCCCGAGGAACGCGCCCCGACCTGGTGGATGCACGGGGTGCTGGCGTGACCGGCTGGAACGGGGACTACGCCGAACTCGGGGCCATGAGCAATTTCAGCTTCCTCGAAGGGGCCTCCCACCCCGCCGAGCTGATGCTGCAGGCGAAGGCTCTGGGTCTCGCCGCCGTCGGCGTCGCCGACCGCAACACCCTGGCCGGCATCGTCCGGGCGCTGATGGGGGCAGAGCAGGCGGATATCCGGCTGGTCATCGGCTCGCGGCTGACCTTCACCGACGGGACCGAGCTGATCGTCTTCCCTCGCGACCGCGCCGCCTACGGTCGCCTCTGCCGCCTCCTCTCGCGGGGCAAGAGCGAGGCCTTCTCCCCGCCTTGCGAGGAGGGGGACCGCGAAGCGGGGGAGGAGCGGATCGAAAAGGCCGAGACCCGGCTGACCTTCGAACAGGCCGTCGCCCTGGGCGAGGGCATGATCGCCCTCGTGCCCGCCCCGGCGGTTCCGGACGCAGCCTTCGAAGACCGGCTGGCGGCGTGGCGGCGCGCCTGGCCCGACACCCTCTACCTGGCCGCCGCCCCTCTGTGGCGAGGAGACGACCGCCGCCGGCTCAACCGTCTGGCGGCCATGGCCCGCCGCACCGGGGCTCCGCTGATCGCCACCAACGCCGTCCTCTACCACCACCCCGACCGGCGCAGGCTGCAGGACGTCCTGACCTGCATCCGCGAGGGGACGACCATCGACAAGGCCGGCCGTCGCCTGCAGGCCAATGCCGAGCGCTTCCTGAAGCCGCCGGCCCAGATGGCCCGCATGTTCCGCGGCCACGAGGCGGCGCTGGCCCGCACCATGGACGTGGCCCGCGCCTGCACCTTCTCGCTGCGGGAGCTCAGCTACCAGTACCCCGACGAACCGGTGCCTTCCGGATGGACGCCCCAGCGCCGGCTGATCCGCCTGACCTTCAAGGGCGCGCGGGAGCGTTGGCCCGAAGGCGTGGCCCTCCGCATCCGCGAGACGATCGTCAAGGAGCTGAAGCTGATCAAACAGCTCAAGTATCCCAACTACTTCCTGACCGTGCACGACATCGTCGCCTGGGCCCGGGATCAGGAAAAGCCGATCCTGTGCCAGGGCCGCGGCTCCGCCGCGAACTCCGTGGTCTGCTACTGCCTCGGCGTCACCAATGTGAACCCGGCCGAGCAGGACGTGCTGATCGAGCGCTTCATGTCCGCCGACCGGGCCGAGCCGCCGGACATCGACGTCGACTTCGAGCACGAGCGGCGCGAGGAGGTGATGCAGTACGTCTATCGCCGCTACGGCCGCGACCGCGCCGCCATCGTGGCGACGATCATCCATTACCGGCCCCGCTCGGCCATCCGTGACGTCGGCAAGGCCATGGGGCTGACCGAGGACGTCACCGCGCGCATGGCCGACACCGTCTGGGGGTCGTGGGGCGAGGGGGTGAAGGCGGAGCACGTCGACCGGACCGGCCTCAGCCGCGATGACGAACGGATGAAGCTGGCGCTGGAGCTGACCGCCGAGCTGATCAAATTCCCCCGCCATCTGAGCCAGCACGTCGGCGGCTATGTGCTGAGCCAGACGCCCCTCCTCGAGATCGTGCCGATCGGCAACGCGGCCATGCCGGACCGCACCTTCATCGAGTGGGACAAAGACGACATCGACTTCCTCAGGCTGATGAAGGTCGACGTGCTGGCGCTGGGCATGCTGACCGCCTTGCGCCGGGGCTTCGACCTGATCGCCGACAGCTACGGCCCGCGGTTCGAGCTGCACACGGTCCCGCATGGTGACGCGGCGGTCTACCGGATGCTGCAGCGGGCCGACTCCCTTGGGGTGTTCCAGGTCGAGAGCCGGGCTCAGATGTCGATGCTCCCGCGCCTGAAGCCCGAGACCTTCTACGACCTGGTGGTCGAGGTCGCGATCGTCCGGCCGGGCCCGATCCAGGGCGGCATGGTGCATCCCTATCTGAAGCGCCGGGCGGAGCGGCGCGCGGCCCTCGAGAAGGGCCTGCCCTACGAGATCGACTATCCGAGCCCCTCGCCCGAACATGGTCAGGCGGACGAGCTGAAGCAGGTGCTGCACAAGACGCTGGGGGTGCCGCTGTTCCAGGAACAGGCCATGCGGATCGCCATGCAGGCGGCGAGATATTCGCCGGCGGAAGCCAACAGCCTGAGACGGGCGATGGCGACCTTCCGGCACATGGGCACCATCGGCGAACACGAGGCCCGCTTCGTCGGCCGGATGATCGCGCGGGGCTACGACCCCGACTTCGCGCGCAACTGCTTCGATCAGATCAAGGGCTTCGGCGAATACGGCTTCCCGGAAAGCCACGCCTGCTCGTTCGCCCTGCTGGTCTATATTTCGGCGTGGATGAAGCATCACTGGCCGGAGGTGTTCACGGCCGCCCTGCTGAACAGCCAGCCGATGGGCTTCTATGCCCCGGCGCAGCTCGTGCGGGACGCCCGCGAGCACGACGTCGAGGTGCGGCACCCGGACGTCAACGCCAGCGGCTGGGATGCTTCGCTGGAGCCGCGCGACGGACAGGTTCAGCACGCCCTTCGACTGGGACTGCGGTCGATCGACGGGTTCCGGAAGGAGTGGGCGGAGCGGATCATGGAGGTCCGCAGGGAAGGTCCGTTCGCGGATCTCGAGGACCTGCGGGTACGGGCGAGGCTGCCATCGGCGGCGCTGGACAGGCTGGCCGAGGCGGATGCGTATGGCTCTCTGGGCCTGGGCCGCCGCCAGGGGTTGTGGGCGGCGAAGGGCGCCGCCCCCGCGGCGTCGGCACCGCTGTTCGAAGCCATGGGGCTGGACGAGACGGATGGCCGCCCGCCCCAGGCTCTGCCCCGGCTGTCGGCGTCCGAGGAGGTGGTCGGCGATTACGAGACCATCCGGCTGTCGCTGAAGGGCCATCCGGTCGCCTTCCTCCGCGAGCGGCTGGAGACGGCGGGGGCGGTGACTGCGCGGGATTGCGAGACCGTTGCGGACGGCCGCCGGGCCGTGGTCGGCGGGGTGGTGCTGGTGCGGCAGCGGCCGGGGACGGCCAGGGGAGTCTGCTTCATGACGGTCGAGGACGAGACCGGGATCGTCAATCTGGTGCTGTGGGAGAGCGTGTTCGAGCGGTTCCGGCCGGTGGCCATGGGCGCGCGCATGGTGCTGGCGAAGGGGCGAATCCAGCGGGCCGAGGGGGTGACCCACCTGGTCGTCGAGGAGATGGCCGACTGGACGCCCATGCTGGGACAGCTGACGCCCGACCGGGCCCCCGGCTCGGCCCATGAACCGGCGAGGGGGCGGCACCCGCGGGATGTGCGGGTGCTGCCGGGATCACGCGACTTTCACTGACCGCCGCGGTGGTGCCGCCACTTCCACAGCCGGTAGGCGAGGATGGGCGCGAAGCCTCCGACAAGGGCCGCGACCAGCACCGTCCAGAAGCCCCCGCCCAGACCGTACTCGCCGACCGCCGCCCCGATCCCGGCCGCCAGCAGCGGGCCGAGCCAGGGCAGCCACATCGGCGGCTTAGGCATCGACCTTGATGACGCCGCGCCGGATCTGGTCCAGTTCGATGGAGTCGAACAGGGCCTGGAAATTACCTTCCCCGAAGGCCTGATTGCCCTTGCGCTGGATGATCTCGAAGAAGATCGGGCCGAAGGTGTCCTGGGTGAAGATCTGCAGCAGCAGGCCCTCCTCCTCGGAGCCGTCGATGAGGATGCGGTTCCGGCGCATGCGCTCGACGTCCTCGCCGTGGCCGGGGAGGCGTTTGTCGATCAGCTCGAAATAGGTCTCGATGGTGTCCTGGAAGGGGATGCCGCGGCGCTTCAGTTCCTCGACCGTCTCGAAGATGTCGTCGGTGGCCAAGGCGATGTGCTGGATGCCCTCGCCGTTGTAGCGGCGAAGGAATTCCTCGATCTGACTGTTCTCGTCCTGGCTCTCGTTGAGGGGGATGCGAATGGCGCGGTCGGGGGCGATCATGGCCTGGGAGAACAGGCCGGTCGCCTTGCCCTTGATGTCGAAATACTTCTGCTCCTCGAAGGCGAAGACGTCGCCGTAGAAGCCGGACCAGGTGCGCATCTGGCCGCGGCGGACGTTATGGGTCAGGTGGTCGAGGCAGTAGAGGCCGACGGCGTTCTTGCGCTCGGCCTCCTCCCAGCCCTCGATCTCGTCCCAGCCGTCGTAGAGGGAGCCGCGCTCGCCGTACTGGTCGACGAGGTAGAGGAGGGAGCCGCCGATGCCCTGCAGGATGTACGGATAGCCGTTCCCCAGGGCGCCGCCATTGGCGTTCTCAGCCGGGCGGGCGCCGCGGGCGACCGCGCCGTCATAAGCCGCCTTCGCGTCGGCGACGCGGAAGGCCATGCCGTTGGCGGAGGGGCCGTGCTCGCGGGCGAACTCTTCGGCCTGGCCCCTGGGCGAGAGGTCGACCAGCAGGGTGATGTCGCCCTGCTTCATGCGGACCACGCCGGTGGCCGGGTTCACGTGGGTGCGGGTGAAGCCCATCAGTTCGAGCCGGGCGGCCATGGCCTCGGGCTCGGGACCGGTGAACTCGACGAACTCGAAGCCGTCGACGCCGAGCGGGTTTTCCTTGTCGAGGCGGGCGGCGGCCTCGGATTGCGGGGCGTCGTGCATGGGGCGTCTCCTGAATGGCTTGCGGCGGAACCTAGTGGCGGGGAGCCGCGAAGCCAAGGCGGCCTCAGTCCTTCACATTGGGGGCCGGGCCGTTGTGGACGCGGGCGTGGCCGTGGTGGCGCAGGTGGCTTTCGTCGATCTCGGCCATCAGCTGCTTGCCCTTCTCCTTGCCGACCAGCTCGAGCAGGGCGTCGATCTTGGCCTCCATGCGGTCGTCGTTCTCCTTGGACGAGGGCGAGCCGACGTAGAGGAAATAGGCCAGGCCGACGACCTGCCAGAGCAGCTGGAGGAACTCGGACTGCCAGTTCTCGAAGGTGTCGCGGCCCATCTCGATCAGGTACGGCGACAGTTCGGCGGCCTGGCCGTGGGACGACTGCTCCTCGACGAAGGCGAACCAGCCGAAGCCCCAGTGCAGGGCGATGGAGACGGTGAAGAAGGCCAGGGTGATCCAGGCGTAGGCGTATTTCTTCAGCATGACGCGTGTCCCTTGTGGACAAGGGCAACGCTTATCGCGGCGCTTCGGCTCCCTCCGGCGAGGGCGCGCCGGCGCCGGGCGGAGGGGCGGAGGCCGGCTGGACCGGGCCGTCGGCGGCGTCGTCGGCGGCGGTGGCGGCGTCCGCGCTCCACCGCGTCCAGACGTAGGCCCCGGCGATCGCGAACAGCAGCAGGACCAGCAGGATCACGACGCCGTTCAGGCGGGCGGAGCGTTTCGGGGCGGGGTTCGGACGGGGATCGGTCAAGGTCGGGCCTCCTGGGAACGAACGCTCAACCGCGTCCGGCGGCGCCGCGTTCCCGCAGCGGGATCAGGCGCCGTGGATGGGGTTGCGGCCGAGGTGGGGCGCCGGGCCGCCGCGTTCGAGCCGCATGACCAGCCGCTCGTCCTCGAACACCTCGACGCCCTCGCAGCTGGCGTGCTGCTGCAGCTGGCCGAAGGCGATGCGGGCCGCCTCCCCGTCGTGGCGGCAGTCGGCGAAGTCGAGAGCAGGACGGCGCCCGCGGTCGTCGAAGAAGTGGAACTGGTAGATACGCATCGGCTCCGCGCCCCTCCTGTCGCGGCCATTAAGGCGCCGGTAAGGAGCGGCGTCTGTTGGCGTGTGGACATAACGGCGATTTGCACGGGTTTGTGAGCGGAGGGCCGGGCCTGGTCACGATTCCGTCTGCTCGCCGGCCCGGTGATCAGGCAATTTCGGTGTGGCGGAGTCGGCGGAGTCGGCGCCGGCGGAATTCGGGGGGGCGGAGTCGGCAGAGTCGGCGCCGGCCGCCAGCCGAAGGCCCGGCGTGGGGCGCAGCCAGGCGGCGCCGCTGGCCTCTTCGGCGACACGCATGCTGTTGAGCGTCTCCTGCTGACAGAGGTAGCGGCGCTCCTCGGCCTCTTCCGCCTCAAGCACCCGGGCCACCCGGCGCCAGCGCAGGGCGGCGGCGGCCTCGCCGCGCAGCACGCAGCGCAGCATGCGGCGGTGGGCGACGAAGACCAGTTCGCAGGTGTCGATGCGGTCGAGATCGCCCTCGCTGCGCTGCTCCAGCTGCACCCCCTCGTCATCGGGGGAGAGGGTGTTGGCGGGCGTCCACGGCTGGTCGATGCGCCGCCAGAGGTGGCGCGCGGCCCGGGACCGCAGGGCCGGCATCGTCACCCCGTGGCGGCGGCAGCACTCATGCGCGGGCAGCCCGGCCATGTAGTCGGCGCGGACGGCCTGCCAGACCCTGGCGGGGGCGGCGCGGCGGGCGGGGGTTCGGCGGGCGGTCATCTCGGTTCCCTTTCGTTCGGAAACAGTATGGGCCGGCGCGTTTCTCAGGCGCGTCGATTGTATCGGGAAAAGGCCATGTGTCGGGAAAGGCGCGGGATTATCCGCTGAATGCGACTATAGATTCCGGAATTGTCAGCACAGCGTCACGGCGGCCGCCCGACGACCCGCCGCCCCCTCCACCACGCTTCGCGCGGTCCGATCGTCGGATCGCATGCGATCCTCCTCTACCCCCGGTGGGGGAGGACTGCCTATGTTGCCCCCATGCCCCGCACCCTGCACATCGACTTCGTCTCGGACATCGTCTGCCCCTGGTGCGTGGTGGGGCTGGGTGGGCTGACGGAGGCGCTGGAGCGGCTGAAGGGGGAGGGGATCGAGGCGCAGGTGCGTTTCCAGCCGTTCGAGCTGAACCCGCAGATGCCGCCCGAGGGGGAGAACATCGTCGAGCATATCGGCCGGAAGTACGGCTCGACGCCGGAGCAGTCGGCGAAGAACCGGGCCATGATCACCGAGCGGGCGGCCGAGGCGTGGCCGGGGTTTCAGATGCGGATGGGTGAGGACAGCCGCATCTGGAACACCTTCGACGCCCACCGGCTGCTGCACTGGGCGGGGGAGACGGCGGGGTCTGCCAAAGGCCTGGACGCGCAGGCGGCGCTGAAGCGGGCGCTGTTCGAGGCGCATTTCACGCGGGGCGAGGACATGGGCGACGCGGGGGTGCTGGCCGGGGCGGCGGAGGCGGCGGGGCTGGACCGGGCCGAGGCGGAGGCGGTGCTGGCGGAGGGGCGCTACGCCGACGCGGTGCGGGCGGCGGAGGCGCTGTGGGTCTCGCGCGGCATTACCGGCGTGCCGGCGGTGGTGGTGGAGGGGAAATGGCTGATCAGCGGGGGGCAGCCGGCGGGGGTGTTCGAGGAGGCGTTGCGGGGGATGGCCAACGAATAGCCCTCCCCTCGAGGGGGAGGGTTGGGAGGGGTGGAGGCACGCTGCTTGTTCACGGCCCGCCGAAGGGCTCGAACGCCTCCCGCGCCAGCTCCGGACGCCGCCTGCCTCCACCCCATCCCCCGACCCCTTCCCCCTCGAGGGGAAGGGGAGGCGTGTGGGTCTCGCGCGGCATCACCGGCGTGCCGGCGGTGGTGGTGGAGGGGAAATGGCTGATCTCGGGCGGGCAGCCGGCAGGGGTGTTTGAGGAGGCTTTGAGGGGGATAAATGCAAACTTCTAGCCTTCGCCATGATTCAGCGAGGGATCATTCTTTGCTAGCAATCTTCTCTCGAACAGAAAGCGCAAGTTCTCGAGCAACTTCAGCGCGTTTCTCGAATAAATCCATACCCAAATCACGAACCTTCGTCAGGTAGCTGTCATAAGATGATACAGCCTCGTCTATCAATCCGAGATTCTCAGTGATTTCCCCAAGGGAAGCCAATACATCCGCTCTATTCTTCAGTAGCCCAAGAGAGTTCGTCGGGTAAACGGGGTCCTCTTCAGGCAAGAGGACATTGTATAGGTCTAGAGCAGTGTTAAGGCTTTCGATGTCATTGTTAATCTCACCAATCGTGGCGTAAATTGACGCCAGATTGTGGGTGCAGACCGACCACTCATGAGGCAATCTATCCTTTGTGAGTTCTTCAAGAGCCTCCTTTAGCCATTCTGCGGCGGTCGTTAGAATTTCTACGTCACCCAAATCCTCACCAAGGCAGAATAGTGCCGTCGCTTTACTTGTCTGTGTTGCGCCCCATTGTATCGGCTGATCTCGCCGTGTTCTCACGGACTGAGCCTCATCAAATGCCTGCAAGGCATTATCAACGAACGCCTTGTCAGTCTTAAGCTCGAACATATGCCAATGTATAACGCCGATGTTATTTTTAATCTCCGCCCAAACGTCCGGGTCATTCTCCTTCGTTATTGCGGAAAGCGACTTTTCGTAGGCATCGAGCGACCTCTCTAGCAATGTCATATTATCGTGCCCGGCAGCGGCCAGCAGGAGTGCATCTCCTAGTCTCGACTGAGCAATCGCCCATTGCGGTGTGTTGATGTCGGCCTTCTGGGCCGCGAGCAGGGACAATCGAACCGACTCAGCGATGTCGTCAGGCGAGCTTTTGCTCTCGGCAATGCGGAAAGCACTCACTGCCGCATCAGCTAAGGCTGCCGGGACTGGATCAGCGGATTCTAAAATCGGCCTCAAGGTCTCCAGAGCTGCTTTGTCTTGCCCCTTCAGTCTTTGCTCTCTCGCTACGGCGAGAAGGCTATCAATTTGGTGCGCGTTTTTTTCCCGTTCCGCTGACTCGCGAGCCGATCCTAGGAGTTGCCCTAAGCGCTCAATCTCAGTCCGGATGTCCTTTGCGGTGCCTTGGCCGGTCGGCTTAACAACTCGCACGGCCTGATCGGCTATCGAGCCAAGAGGATCCCTTACGAACCGAGGGGAACCCACCCCGATATCGCGACAAAGTTCGAAAAAGAATCTGTCGGCGTCCTGCTTCAGTAGAATCCTTGCGTTCGGATTTCCCACCATAATCTCCCGGGCTCCGTCGCCTATACGGTCAGGATTCCCGTCGTATGAGCACCAGTAAACTTCCTTTTCGCTGAATTCCGTGAGAGCTTTCTTGAGTAGGCTCATTATGGCCTTTTCTCGACCGGCGTATCCTATAAATATTATTGTCCCGGTGCTACGTACTAGATCCCGTATACACGCAGACGCGACCTCATCACGGGCAACGGCCTCGATCTCTTCTGGCTTATTTCTTAGTCTATACGTATGTATGCTCCCGTTCAGTTGAATGAGTTGGGGGTAATCCGGATCGCCGTCAATTCGACCCAAGGATTCCAGTCCGTCCGATACAACTGGGATAACACCGGCTGCCGCCATACCTTCCAAAACGAGAAGATCAAAGTTGGTCGTTACAATGGTGGAGCAGTATCCTTGCGAGACCAGTTCTCCTAAGCAAAGATGAGCCCAGTTAATCTGGCCTCTAGCTGAAGAAATCGCTCTTTTGAAAACGTTACGGGCATGATCGGGAGTCTTGTAGTGGTCCTGAAATACAGCGTCATAGACGCCATACCAATCGATATCGGGGGCTGTGGGGACTCCAGCGAAGTGGTTTGCGTCCCGAAGCGCGGTAAAGGCGGCGTCCGCGCTGTCGTCCGAACAAGGTAGATTATAGGCAGTAGCAAGGCGGCAAACGAGATCCCGTGCAATTTCTGCAGCTAGCGGAACACCCGCAGACCGTGAGCAGCCCGCCCCGATAAAGAAAAGGGCTCTAGCTAAGGGTCGTCCAGCTTCGCGAGCCTCTGCTCGCGCTCGCTGCAGTGACTGGACGACTTCCGCTACACTGCCGATCTTCACGATGCCCCCTCAGATGCTTCGCGGCAGTTTCGCCAGCGAGGCTGGGTTGTAAAGGGAAATGGATACTACACCTTCACCTCCACCACCCCGCCGCCGGCCCGGAACTTCGCGCTCATCTCGGCCATACCGGCCTCCGCCTCGGCCAGCGAGCCGCCCGCGTCGTTCTGCGCCTGGGCGTCCCTGCGGATGTCCTGGCTGATCTTCATGGAGCAGAATTTCGGGCCGCACATGCTGCAGAAATGGGCGGTCTTGTGGGCCTCTTTCGGCAGGGTGGCGTCGTGGTATTTGCGGGCGGTCTCGGGGTCGAGGCCGAGGTTGAACTGGTCCTCCCAGCGGAACTCGAACCGGGCGCGGCTGAGGGCGTCGTCGTGGGCGCGGGCGGCGGGGTGGCCCTTGGCCAGGTCGGCGGCGTGGGCGGCGATCTTGTAGGTGATGACGCCGTCCTTGACGTCCTGGCGGTCGGGCAGGCCGAGGTGCTCCTTGGGCGTGACGTAGCAGAGCATGGCGGTGCCGAACCAGCCGATCATGGCCGCGCCGATGGCGCTGGTGATGTGGTCGTAGCCGGGGGCGATGTCGGTGGTCAGGGGGCCGAGGGTGTAGAAGGGCGCCTCGTGGCAGTGTTTCAGCTGCTCATCCATGTTGGCCTTGATCTTGTGCATCGGCACGTGGCCGGGGCCCTCGATCATGACCTGGCAGCCGTGGTCCCAGGCGACCTTGGTCAGCTCGCCGAGGGTGCGCAGCTCGGCGAACTGGGCCTCGTCGTTGGCGTCGGCGATGGAGCCGGGGCGCAGGCCGTCGCCGAGGCTGAAGCTGACGTCGTAGGCGCGCATGATCTCGCAGATCTCGGCGAAATGCTCGTAGAGGAAGGACTCCTTGTGGTGGCTGAGGCACCACTTGGCCATGATCGAGCCGCCGCGCGAGACGATGCCGGTGACGCGCTCAGCAGTCAGCGGGATGAACGGGAGGCGGACGCCGGCGTGGATGGTGAAATAGTCGACGCCCTGTTCGGCCTGTTCGATCAGGGTGTCGCGATAGACCTCCCAGGTCAGGTCCTCGGCGACGCCGCCGACCTTCTCCAGCGCCTGGTAGATGGGCACGGTGCCGATGGGGACGCTGGAGTTGCGGATGATCCAGTCGCGGATGTTGTGGATGTTGCGGCCGGTCGACAGGTCCATGACGTTGTCGGCGCCCCAGCGGGTGGCCCAGACCAGCTTGTCGACCTCGTCGTCGACGGAGCTGAGGACGGCGGAGTTGCCGATGTTGGCGTTGATCTTCACCAGGAAGTTGCGGCCGATGATCATCGGCTCGACCTCGGGGTGGTTGATGTTGTGCGGGATGATGGCGCGGCCGCGGGCGATCTCCTGACGCACGAACTCGGGGGTGACGAAGTCGGGAATGCTGGCGCCGAAATCCTCGCCGTCGCGGATGCAGGGCGCGGTCTGTTCGCGGCGCAGGTTCTCGCGGATGGCGACGTATTCCATCTCGGGGGTGATGATCCCGGCCTTGGCGTATTCGTACTGGGTGACCGGGCGGCCGGGGACGCCCTTGAAGACGCGGTGGTTCGAGGTGTCGAAGCGGGGGGCGAGGTGGCGCCCCGAGGCGTGGCCGTTGTCCTCGGGGCGGACGTCGCGGGGATTGGCGACGGGGGCGATGTCGCCGCGGTCGAGCTGCCATGAGGATTTGACCTTGGGCAGGCCCTTGCGGATGTCGATACTGACCGTCGGGTCGGTGTAGGGGCCGGAGGAGTCGTAGATGGTGACGGGCGGCTCGTTGGCGCTGGGGTGGACGGCGACCTCGCGGAAGGGGACGCGGATGTCGGGGTAGAGCTCGCCGCTGACATAGACCTTGCGGCTGCCGGCGCGCTCGCCGGTGGGGATGGCGCCGGTCTCGCGCATCACCTGCTCGCGGGCGTCCTTGAGCGGGAGGCTATCGCTCGCGACGCGGCCGCTCTCTGCTTGAGCCTCGGATGCCTTGGGGGGCGTGACGGCGATGTTCATGGCGGCCTCGGTGTTGAGGGCGCCGACGTCGGGCGAGGGTCCTGTGGCGTCCGGACCGCGCGTCTCATCCCTTCGCCGGCATGACCCGGATCAGGTTCGACGGGTCAGGGGATCACCCCAATCTCAGCCGCTCAGGCGCGACCCCCCGGAGAACGGTTCAGCCTTACGCCTGAGGGGCGACGGGTTCAATCCGTCAGGGCTCGGTCCAGCCGCGGGCGCGGAGCCGGAGGCCGGCGCGGGGGTCCTGTTCGAAGCCGAGGACGATGCGTTCGCGGCCGCCGGCGGGGACGTAGTCGATCGTGGCGGCGGCGGTCTCGTCGCCGAGCACGCCCTCGATCTCCACGGCGGCGGCGGTTTCGGAGCCGGTGTTGCGCACCTCGATCTCGGCCCGCCACCGGCCGGGGCCGCCGTGGACGGCGTGCAGGGCCGGCTCGATCGCGGGCGGGCCGCCGGGGGCCAGGGCCTCGCGCAGCATGATGGCGAGCACGGCGAGGGTCAGGAGCAGGCCGAGGCCGCCCATGATCCATTCGAGGACGGGCGGCTTCGTCTGCGGGGCGGGCTTCCTCGACGGCATGGCTACACCAGCAGGCGGGCGGCGGCGGCCCCGAGGGCGCCGGGGAAGGACAGGACGACGGCGGCGTCGACGATCTCGGTCAGGCCGTGGCCGTCGGTGCGGCCGAACACCCACAGCACATAGAGGCTGACCAGCAGCACCAGGCCGTAGCCGGCGAGGGTGTAGTGGAGGAAGGCGGTGGCCGGATGGCCCTGCTCGTGCTCGCCGGCGAAGCCGGTGCGGTAGACGATGGCGTGCATGACGGCGAGGGAGACGGCGATCAGGGCCACGGCGTGCCACGGCGTCATCCGGTAGGCGATCAGGATCATCTCCTCGGTCGGGGCGACATTGAGGGCGAGGAACAGGGCCCCGGCGACCATCAGGAACAGTTCGCCGGGATAGCGGGCCTCGGCCTCGTCGCCGTCGCCGCGGCCGGCGCTGAGCTGACGCCGGGCCAGCAGGGCCCCCATGGCCCCGGGCACGGACTGCAGGGCGACCTGGCCGACCGACTGGCGCAGCGGCCCGTCCGGCTCGAGGATGGCCATGACGGTCAGGAGCAGGGCGGCGGTCAGATAGCCGACGGCCAGGGCCACGAAGGTGTCGAGCACGGCGTGGACGAGGCCGTGGTGCCGGTGGCTGAAGCCGGCGAAGAAGGCGAGGCCGACCAGCAGCGGCACGGCCGCGAGCAGGAAGACGGCGAGGCGGGCCGGATGCAGGGTGAAGCCGAACCACCACATCTCCATGGTCATCAGCAGCGGCAGGCTGAACAGCAGGGCGCCGGCGAAGGCCCGGCCGAGGTCGCGGGCGTAGGCGGTTTCGCGGCGGGTCTGGACGGCGGCGGGGCTCATGAATACGGCAACGCCTGAGCGGGCGCTCCGCTCCCCGCGCGCGGAACGTCAGTCGATGCGCTCGAACCGCTGGTCCTGCCAGATGACGGCCGTCACGCGTCCATCCGCCCGCTCGAAACGGAAGGGGTCCGGCGGGTCGGCGAGGCCGTCGGAGATGGCGAACAGGTCTGGCGCGGCGGGCTCCAGCGCGCGCCCGACGACGCCCAGGCGGGCGTAGACGACCTCGCCGTCGGCGGAGACGACACAGTCCCCGAGCGTCGGATGGCGGTATCGGCCGGCGTAGGCGGCGCGATCGGCCGCGGTCGGCCGCCAGGCCCAGCCCGCCCACGGTTCGCCGGCGCGGCGCTCGTCGACCTGGGCCATGCGGCGTTCGGCGAAGGCGGACAGGCGCGCGGCGTACCGGGCGCCGAAATCCTCGGGCGACGGGGTCGGTCGGGCCGGATCCTGGGCCGTTTCGAAGAAGGTCTGGATCAGGGTCTGGCTCAACCCTCCGGTCAGGCTGTCGCTCGTCGAGAAGACGGCGATGGCGATCCCCAGCTCCGGCGAAACCGCCATCGACGAACGCATGCCGGTGTAGCTGCCGCCGTGGGCGCGGATGTCGACGGAGCCGAGACGGCAGATGTTCCAGCCGAGGGCGTAGCCCTGGCAGGCGATGACGTCCCCCTCGATCTCCGCGGAGACCTGCCGCGTCTGGGCCTCGCGGACCCATTCGGGACGCACTGCCTCATTGGCCTCGCCCAGCTGGATGGCCAGCCAGCGGGCCATATCGTTCGGCGCCACCACCAGCCCGCCGGCCGCATGCATCAGGTCGTCCGGCTTGCCCGCGAAGGTGTCCCAGCCCCGCGCTCCCATCCAGCGATGATAGGAGGGCAGGCCGTCGAAGCGGCCGGGACGTGCGCCGGAACGAGTCATGCCGGCGGGCTGGAGCAGGGCCGCGTCGAGCCAGTCGCGCCAGTCGCGTCCGGTCTTCAGCTCCAGCGCGGCGCCGTAGAGCAGATAGCCGAGGTTTGAATAGTCGAAGCCGGGCGCGCGCGCTTCGGAGCCGGTCGAGAGCAGGCGGCCATAGTCGCTCGCGGCGACGCGGTCGCTGTAGGCCGTCCGGAAGGTGAGGGCCTCGTTCTCGAACGGACCCTGATGGCTGAGCAGGTCGCGGAAGGTGATGGCCGCCGGCTCGGCGCCCGGCGGCAGGGATGCCTCGGGCCAGATGTCCGCGATGGACTGATCGAGGTCGAAAACCCCTTCGGCGTCCAGCTTCACCGCGAGAAGGCCGACGAAGGCCTTGGTCTGGGACGCGACATAGAAGGGGGTGTCGCCGGTGGCGGCGGGTGACCGGGGATCGGCCGAGAGGCGGCCGTGGGTCCAGACGAGCGGCGGCTGTCCGCGCCGGACCATCACCACCGACAGGGCGGGCGCCGCTCCCGATTGTTCGGCGGCGACGCGGGCGAGGCCGAGCACCGCCCCGGCGGCGTGGTGGAAATCGGCCTCGCTCGCTGGAGCGACCTGCCGCGCCGCGGTCAGGGCCGACGCGAGCTCCGCGTGGCCGGCGGCGGCGGCGGGGTCTGCGAGGATCGAAAGGGCGGACAGGACGGTGAAGAGATGGCGGCGCATGGGGTCTCCGGAACGGCAGCGGCAGACTGGCGGGGCCCGGCGTCGGGATATTGGACGAATGCAACCTGGGCCGTGCGGGCCATCAGCCGGCCCGGAGGCAGGCCGTAGACGTCGCGGCAGGCGCGGGCGAAATGGCTCTGGTCGGCGAAGCCGGCGTCCACGGCGGCGAGCGCGGCGGGGAGACCCAGCGCCTTGAGGCACAGGGCCCGGTCCAGCATCGCGCGGCGGCGGAAGACCGACGGAGGTTCGCCATAGGCGGCGAGGAAGGCTCGTCCCAGATGGACCCGATGGCGGCCCGCCCGGTGTGCGATGCCGGTGAGGCGGGCGCCGGCCGGCGCTTCGATCAGCTGGTCGTGGACGGCGCGCAACCAGGGATCCGGGCGGGGGCGGACAGGCTCGGTGTCGCAGAGGGCGAGCAGATCCCACGCAGCCTCAAGCGCGGCCTCGCCGTCTTCCAGCAGCATCGGCGTGAGGCGGCGCAGGTGAGCGCGCGGCAGCATCGGCGACCAGGCCGGATCGGTGACGGCGGGTCGGCCGTCGGCGCGCGGAGGCGGTTCGAACGTCAGGATCACGGCGCCCGCGGCGCCGAAACGAACTTCGTGACGAAGGCCCTCGGGCCGCAGCCCCGTCCGTCCGGCGGCGATGGCGTGGGCGCCGCGGGAGTCCGTCTCGCAGAAGCCGCCCGCGAGGACCAGGGACAGATGCGCGCCGTCGTGAGCATGGGACGGCTGGCGCAGGCCGGGGGCGTAGCGTTTCAGCCGGGCGGCCGGACGGGCGTCGATCATGGCAATCCACCGGACAAGGCGACTCCTGACCTGAGGCCGTGGCGCGGGCATCCAGATGCGCCGGAGCGGGCCCGTCCGGCGATTCAGTCCGGAAACACCACCAGAAGCTGGTCCAGCGCCGTCTCTATCCGCGCCCAACCGGCCTCGTCGAGGGCGACGCCGCCGACGCCGGGACGGGTTCCGCCGGACAGGGCGAGGTGCTGCACGGCGGCCAGCAGGACGGCGTTGATCGCCACGGCGTCGCCGGTCGGCGGGGTGCGCAGGCGGGGGCGACGCTCGCGCATCCAGGCCTGAAGCACCGCCGAACGCTCGACCTCGATGCGGTTGAGCAGGGGGGAGGACTCAACCAGGGCCCAGGCCATCAGCCGCAGGGTCAGGGGGCTGGCGCGCAGGGCGCCGAGCCAGGCCGACAGGCTCTCGCGGGCGAAGGCGCGCAGCGACTCGGTCCCGGAGGCGGGGGTGGAGTCGAGGAAACGGACGAGGCCGGCGTGGGCGCGGGCGGCGATGCGCTCGACCACGCCGTCGGCGCCGTCGAAATAGCGATAGACCAGCTTGCGGTCGCAACCGGCCTCGGCGGCGAGGGTCTGGACGTTGAGGCCGGGGAAGCCGTCGCGCAGCAGGATGCGCTCGCCGGCCTCGACGATGAGGGCCTCGGTGGCGGAGCGGTCGCGCAGGCGGGCGGGGGCAGGCGATTCGGCCATGCGGGAAGGATGTAGGGTCTTGGGGGCAGGGTCTAGGGTCCAGGGTCCAGGGTCCAGGGTCCACGGTCTTGGGTCCAGGGGCTGGGGGCCAACTGCCGAGGCCCCCGCCCGCCGTCATCCTCGGACGTGATCCGAGGATCGGAGGTGGGGGCGGGACTGTGCGATGGGGACGGCCCAACGCCCGCGCCCGCAGCGCCTCGACGGGGCACCGGACGGTCTGGCCCTCGGGTCAAGCCCGAGGATGACGGTCGATGACGGTGATGGGGAGAGAAGGTAGCGGCCCGGCCTGCGTCGGGGGGGCGTGGCAGAGGCCGGGCCGCTGGTGGACTAGTCGAGCGCGCATCGCCGCTTGGTCCGATCGATAAACAGCGGTCGGCGGGATCGGTTCCGGGCGGTCTCCGACTTTTCTCGTTTCAGGAGTGCGCTTGGGTGCGGGCGGCGATGGGGCTAGTGACGGAGCGCATCAAGGAGCCCGCCATGCACCTCGCCCGTTTCCCCCGCGTACGCCTCGCCCACCTGCCGACGCCGCTGGAGCCGCTGCCGCGATTGTCGGAGGAACTGGGCGTCGACCTGTGGATCAAGCGTGACGACTGCACCGGTCTGGCGGGCGGCGGCAACAAGACGCGCAAACTGGAATTCCTGCTCGGCGAGGCCTTCGAGCAGGAGGCCGATACGCTGGTGACGCAAGGGGCGGTGCAGTCGAACCATGTGCGCCAGACGGCGGCGGCGGCGGCGGCGCACGGCCTGGCCTGCGAGGTCATCCTGGAAGAGCGGACCGGGTCGAAGGCGCACGACTATGTGGCCAATGGCAACGTGCTGCTGGACCGGCTGTTCGGGGCCGGGGTTCGGTTCGTGGCCGGCGGTTCCGATATGCCGGCCGAACTGGAAAAGACGGCGGACGAGGTGCGGGCGCGGGGCGGGCGGCCCTACGTCATCCCCGGCGGCGGCTCGAACCCGGTCGGGGCGCTGGGCTATGTCGACTGCGCGCGCGAGATCGTGGTCGGGGCCGACGAGCTGGACCTGCGGGTCGACCGGATCGTGACGGCGACGGGCAGCGCCGGGACGCACGCCGGGCTGGTTGCCGGCCTGGCGGTGATGGGGGCGGACATCCCGGTGCTGGGCATCGGGGTGCGGGCGCCGAAGGCGAAGCAGGAGGAGAATGTGCTGAAGCTGGCGCGCGAGACGGCGGCCCTGCTGGGTCGGCCGGAGGCGGTGACGGCGGAGATGGTCGCAGCCGACTGCGACTATGTCGGGGAGGGCTACGGCCTGGTGGATCAGGGCGTGATCGACGCCCTGGTGCTGGCGGCGCGGACCGACGGGATCGTGCTGGACCCGGTCTACAGCGCCAAGGCGATGAAGGGTCTGATCGCCCTGGCGCGGAAGGGCGCGTTCAAGGGAGAGACGGTGGTGTTCCTGCACACCGGCGGGGCGCAGGGGCTGTTCGGCTACGAGAGCGTGGTGGGGGCGGGGCTGTAGGAGCTTTCTGCTCCCGCGACGGGAGAAGGATGCACGAGCGCTTACTGCCCCCGCGGCAGCACCGTGTAGACCCGGCCGATGAAGCCGGCGAACTCGGCCATGAAGTTGGTGAGGAACTCCCCGGTGGAGGCGACCGTCACCTCGCCCTCGTCGGTGATCAGGCCAGGCGTGAACTGGATATAGGCCTCGGGCGAGTTCATCAGCGGCGCGTTGCAAAAGCCGAGCACGCTCTTCAGGTGCTGCTGGGCCACCGCCGTGCCGATCGAGCCCGGCGAGGCGCCGATGACGGCCGCCGGCTTGCGCGCGAAGGCGTTGGTTCCATAGGGGCGGCTGGCCCAGTCGATGGCGTTCTTGAGCGGGCCGGGGATGGAGCGGTTGTACTCGGGCGTAACGAACAGGATGGCGTCGGAGGCGGTGATGGCGGCCTTGAAGGCGCGCGCCACCGGCGGATAGTCGGGGTCGAAATCGTAGCTGTAGAGCGGCAGGTCGCGGTAGGGGATCTCCGACAGTTCGAGCTCGTCGGGCGCGAGGCGGGCGAGCGCCAGGGCCAGTTTGCGGTTGATCGAGGCCGCGGCCAGGCTGCCGACCAGATAGCCCACCTTGAAGCGGGTCATGTCCGTTCCTCCATCGATGTGTCGAGGCTGAACCGGCGGGACGGCGCGAAGTTGCAGGACGGGCCGTCGCGGGTCTCGCCGGGCCCGCATTGGCGCCGCGGCGCGATTCCGGCGCATAAGGGCGGCCGAACGGGAGCGGAGGCGAGATGGGCAAGGTGCTGGGCGTGCTGGGCGGGATGGGACCGGCGGCGACGGTGGCGTTCCTGGCGCGGGTGCAGGCGTTGACCCCGGCCGGGCGGGACGCGGACCACATCCGCATCCTGGCCGACATCAATCCGCAGGTGCCGGACCGGCAGCGGGCGCCCGATGCGGCCGAAGCCGTGCTGGGGCAGATGGCCATGCGGCTGCGCGACGCCGGGGCACAGGTTCTGGCCATGCCGTGCAACACCGCCCACGCCCTGACGGGGAGCATCCGCAAGGTCGGCCTGCCCTTCGTCGACATGATCGCCGAGACGACCGGAACGGCCGTGGCGGGCGGGGCGAGGAAGATCGGAGTGCTGGCCACGCCCGGCGGGGAGGCGCTGTACGCGCGCGCGCTGCAGGCGAAGGGCGCAAGGATCGTGCGGCTGGCCGGATCCGACCGCGAGGCGGTGATGACCTGCATCAATGCGGTCAAGGCGGGCGACACGGGCGAGGGGCCGCGGGCGGAGATGAGGCGGCTGGCGGCGGCGCTGGTCGGGGCGGGGGCCGAGGTGGTCATCGCCGGCTGCACGGAGGTGCCGCTGCTGCTGGAGGCGGGGGACGTCAGCGCGCCGCTGGTGGATTCCGCCGAGGTGCTGGCGGCGGCCTGCGTGAAGGCGTGCCGCTGACCCGCTTGCCTGTCGGCGCGCGGCGCTCCATTGCTCGGGCGTGAACAGACAATCCCTCATCATCGATTGCGACCCGGGCGTGGACGACGCCGTGGCGCTGATGCTCGCCTTCGGCGCGGGCGAGTTCGAGCTGCTGGCCGTCACAGCCGTGGGCGGAAACGTGCCGGTGGAGAAGACGGCGCGGAACGCCCGGATGCTGCGCCAGATCGCCGGGCGCGAGGACGTGCCGGTGTTCGCGGGGGCGGAACGGCCGCTGCGGCGCGAGCCGGCGGGGGCGGGGGAGTTCCACGGGGCCGAGGGGCTGGGCGACCTGGCGCCGTTCGAACCGGACGCTCCGTGTGCGGACGGTCATGCGGTGGATGCCATCATCGATCTGGTCATGGCGCGGCCGGAGCGGTCCGTGGCGCTGGCGGTGATGGGGCCGATGACCAATCTGGCGCTGGCCTTGCGCGAGGCGCCGGAACTGGCGGCGCGGCTGGGGCCCGTGGCGGTGATGGGCGGGGCCCGGTCGGAGGGCGGCAACATCACGGCCTCGGCGGAATTCAACATCTGGGCCGACCCCGAGGCGGCGGCCGAGGTGCTGGCCAGCGGCTGCGAGGTGGTGCTGTTCGGCCTCGATGCGACGCACCAGGTGCGGGCGACGGAGGAACGGATCGCGCTGCTGGAGGCGATCGGAACGGCGAAGGCGGCGACGGCGGCGTCAATGATGCGCTTCTCGCAGCGGATCGAGCGCGAGATCGTCGGCTGGCCCTCTTTGCCTGAGTGGGGGCCGCCGGTGCACGATCCCTGTCCGGTGGCGTGGCTGCTGAAGCCGGCGCTGTTTGAACTGGCGCCCTGCCATGTCCGGGTGGAGACGGAGAGCGAGCTGACCCGGGGGCATACGGCGGTGGAGTTCCGCGAGGCGGTGGCGGGAAGTCTGCCGCACCGCTGGGCGACGGCGGCGGACGCGGACGGCGTCTTCGCCCTGATCGCCGCCGCCGTGGGGACGACGGGGACAAACTGACGCAGCTTCCACGGCCAGGGTTTTGCGCCGGCGCAAGGCGGGCCGGCGGATGCGGACGCATGACCCCCGCGACGCCGCACCGGCCGCATGTCGCCGTCGGGCTGCGTCGTGGAAGACGACGATGAAACGGAACATCACCCTGGCCGCCGCCGCCTTGGCCATGACGCTGGCGAGCGGGGCCGCGGGCGGGGCCCTGGCCCAGACCTCGAACGACTGGCAGGTGGCGCGCAAGGGCGACTGGATCGTGACCGGCCGCGTGACCCAGGTGTCGAGCGACGCCGACGATGCGATCACCAATGGGGCGGGCGTCCCCTCGGGCCTGAACGTCGAGGTCGGCGACGACATCATGCCGACGCTGGGCTTCACCTATTTCCTGACCGACCATGTCTCGGTCGAGGCCATCCTCGGCGCGACGCAGCACGAGATCCGGGCGCAGGGGCCTGGCGTCGACGTGGCGGTGCACGAGACCTGGGTGCTGCCGCCCGTGGTCACCCTGCAGTACCGGCCCATGCCGGAAGCGCGCGTCAGCCCCTATGTCGGCGCGGGCGTGAACTACATGCTGTTCTTCGACGGCGAGGACAAGAACGGCTTCACCGTCGATCTGGAAGACGGCTTCGGCTACGCCCTGCAGGCGGGAGCGGACGTCGCCCTGACCGGGCCGTGGACGCTGAACCTCGACGTCAAGAAGGTCTGGTTCGACACCGAGGCCAGCATCAACGGCGGGGCCCTGGAGAGCGACGTGGCGCTCGATCCGTGGGTCGTGTCGCTGGGCGTCGGACGCAAATTCTAGGGCGCTGAACGGCGCCTCTGTGGCGGCGCGGTCGCGGCCGGGGCATAACCGCTCAGGTCCGGCCGCGCCGTGCGGCCCTTCGCCGGGAGGGGCGCCTTGAAGATCACTGTCGTCGGCTCGATCAACCTGGACCTGGTGGCCACCGCGCCGCAGCTGCCGCGGGCCGGGGAGACGGTGACGGGGGCGACGCTGGCGCGCCATCCGGGCGGCAAGGGAGCCAATCAGGCGCTGGCGGCGCAAAGGCTGGGGGCGGAGGTCCGCCTGGTCGGACGGGTCGGCGACGACGCCATGGCCGAGGAGGCGCTGGCGCTGCTGGAGGCCGGCGGGGTCGACCTGTCGGAGGTGGAGACCGATCCGGAGGCGCCGACGGGCGTGGCGCTGATCGCCGTCGATCCCTCGGGCGAGAACCAGATCGTCGTGGCGGCGGGGGCCAATCACAGGATGACGGCGACGCAACTGCCCGCCCGGATCGAGGGCGCGCTGATCCTGCAGCTGGAACTGCCTCTCGATGTGGTCGAGGCGGCGGCGGGACGGGCGACGGACTTCGTCTGCGTCAACCTGGCCCCGGCGCAGCCGGTGTCGGACCAGTTGCTGCGGCGGGCCGACCTGATCGTGGTCAACGAGACCGAGGCGGCCTTCTATGGCGAGGTGCTGCATCAGGGCGGCGGCCGGGTGGTGACGACCCTGGGAGCGAGGGGCGCGGTCATGCACCAGCGCGGCGGAGAGATCGCGCGGGCCGCGCCGCCGAAGGTGGCGGCGGTGGACGCCACCGGGGCGGGAGACGCCTTCGTCGGGGCGATCTGCGTGGCGTTGCTGGAAGGCATGGAGGCGGAGGCGGCGCTATCCTTCGCCTGCGCCGCCGGGGCCCTGGCGGCGACGCGGCCGGGAGCGCAGCCGTCGCTGCCGACGCGGGCCGAGATCGAGACAATCATTACGGGGACGTAACTATGGCTCGCGCCGCCCGCTGATAGGGTCTCGTCCTCTGTTCAGACGTTGATCCTGGGGACCACCGACATGACCCGCACCGCTGCCCTTCTGGGCGCCTCGCTGCTCGCCCTGACCGCCCCCGGTAGCGCCGCCTCGGCCCAGACCGCGCCCGCGCCGGTCAGCGTGCCGCCGCTGGAATACACGCACCGCGAGCTGGCCAACGGGCTGGACGTCTACGCCATGCCCGACCCGAGCGCGGGCACGGTTACGGTGACCCTGTGGTACGACGTCGGCGGCAAGGACGATCCGCAAGGCCGCAGCGGCTTCGCCCACCTGTTCGAGCACATCCTGAGCCGCAAGACGGTCAACCTGCCCTATGGCGAGATCTCGACCATGGTCGAGAACGCCGGGGGCAGCCGCAACGCCTCGACCGGGCAGGATTTCACCAACTACTACGAGACGGTGCCGCCCCAGTATCTGGAGCGGATGCTGTGGACCCACGCCGAGCGGATGGCGCGGCCTGTGGTCGACCAGGCGGTGTTCGACGCCGAGCGGTCGATCGTCAAGGAGGAGCTGCGCCAGCGGGTGCTGGCCCCGCCATACGGCCGTTTCCAGCGCTTCGTGATCGGCGACAACAGCTATGACGAGAGCATCTATCGCCGCAGCGTGATCGGCTCGATCGAGGAGCTGGATTCGGCGACGATCGAGGACGCCCGCGCCTTCCACGAAGCCTATTACCGGCCGGCGACGGCGACGATGATCGTGTCGGGGAATTTCGATCCGGCCCAGCTGGATCGTCTGGTCGACCAGTATTTCGCCGACATCCGCAACCCGGATCGGCCGGTGCCCGTGCTGGAGCGGCCGGTCGAGACGCCGCGCACGGCGCCGCGGACGGTCGACGCCTATGCGCCGAACGTGCCGCTGCCGGCCGTGGGCGTGATCTATCCGGGCGTGCCGGCCAACCATCCGGATGCGGCGGCGCTGGAGGTCATGTCGGCCATTCTGTCCCGCGGCGAGAGTTCGCGCCTGCACCAGGCGCTGGTCTACGAGAGCCAGCTGGCCGCCAACGCCGGGATCGGCGTCAGCAGCAACGAGGAGGACGGCACGATCGTCGCCACCGCCACCGTGGCGCAGGGCAAGGCCGTCGCCGACGTCGAGGCGGCGCTGAACGCCCAGCTGGCGCGGATCCGCGACGAGCCCGTGACCGAGGCCGAACTGGCCGAGGCCAAGACCGAGATCGTCGCCAGCGAGCTGCGCCAGCGCGAGACCGCGTCGGGCCGGGCCTTCATCCTCGGCCAGGCGATCGTCAGCGAGAACGATCCGAAGGCGCCAGACGAGAATCTGGCGGCGATCCAGGCCGTGACCGTCGCCGACGTGCAGCGGGTGGCTCGGACCTGGCTCAACGATCAGGCGCGGGTCTCGGTGCGCTATCAGAACGAGAGCGCCCGCCCGGCGGGGACGCCCGAGGACAGCTGGCGCAATCCGGCCCCCGTCCCGACCTTCCTGAGCGTGCCGCCGGCCGTTCTGCCGGCCAATGAACTGCTTCCGGAGGGCCAGCGCATGGCCCCGCCGGCGCTGGGCGAGGCGCGCGCCGTGGTCGCGCCCTTGGTGGCCGAGCGCACCCTGCCGAACGGGCTGCGGATCATCGCCGCGAAATCGACCGACCTGCCGATCATGAACGCCCAGCTGGTGCTCGGCGGCGGGGCGGCGGCGGATCCGGCCGACCGGCCGGGACTGGCGTCCCTGACGGCGGCGCTCGCCACCCAGGGCGCCGGCGGACGCCCGGCCCCCGAGATTGCCCGGACCCTGGAGGCGCTGGGCGCCAATATCGGCGGCGCCGCCGGCGCCGACGCCACGCAGATGTTCGTGTCCGCACCCATCGCCTCGGCCGCCGAGGTAGGCGCCGTACTGGCCGACGTCGTGCAGCGGCCCGACTTCGTCGAGGCCGAAGTGGCGCGCAGCCGCACCCAGGCGGTCAATGGACTGCGCGTCAACCTGAGCCAGCCGGGACCGCTGGCCTCGCTCGTGCTCAACCGGCTGGTCTATGGCGCGGCCCCATACGGCGCCCCGAGCTCCGGCACCCCGGAATCGGTCGCCGCGATCACGCGCGACGAGATCGTGAGCTTCCACGAGCGCTGGTGGCGGCCCGACAACGCCACGGTGGTCGTCACCGGCGGCATGGAGCCGGAGGCGGCCTTCGCCTGGGCGGAACAGGTGCTGGGCGGTTGGGACCGGCCCGCAGAGCCCAGGCCGACGATCGGCGAACGGGCCGGACCGCCGGCCGGGCCGCGCGTCGTGGTGATCGATCTGCCGGGCGCGGGCCAGGCGGCCGTGACGGCGGCGGTGCGGGCGCCGCGCCGGGGGGACGCCGCCTATTATCCGCTGTCGGTGGCCAACGCCGTCATGGGTTCGGGTCAGAACGGGCGGTTGTTCCAGGAGGTCCGGGCCAAGCGCGGGCTGAGCTATGGCGCCTATTCCACGCTCGGCGCGCGGGCCGAGGGCGGCGCCCTGATCGCTTCGACCCAGACCAAGAACGAGAGCGCCGCCGAGGTCGTCGGGCTGGTGCTGACCGAGTTCGACCGGCTGGCGACGGAGCCGGTGCCGGACCAGGCGGTGACCGACCGCGAGACTTTCATCACGGGCGGATTCCTGCGCTCGCTGGAGACCACCGGCGGACTCGGCGGCCTGCTGGCCGGTGCGGTGATCGACGGCCTGCCGCTGTCGGAGATCGAGACCTATCCGCAGAAGATCGCGGCCACCACGCCGGACAGCCTGCGCGAGGCGGCGTCGATCGTCAGCGCCGACCAGGCCATCGTGGTGGTGGTCGGTCAGGCCGACATGTTCATCGACGCCCTGCGGTCGGCCCATCCGGAGGTGGTGGTGATCCCGGCGGCCGAGCTGGACCTGAACAGCGCGACGCTGGGGCTGTGAAGTCACTTTCCTCCCCGTTCGAAGGGCGAATGGGGAGGGGGACCGCGAAGCGGTGGAGGGGCTGGTTGATCCGGACCCGCTACCGGGCACCCGCCGCCGCACTTATGCCGGCCAGCACACCGTCCAGATTGTCCCGAATCGCGAGCGCTCGGTAACGCAGGACGGCGATGCCCCGGGTTTCCAGCCAGATCGTCCGCCGACGATCATGCGCCATCTGTTCCGGCGTGCTGTGGACCGCGCCATCGACCTCCACCGCGAGCTTCGCCGAAGCGCAGTAGAAGTCGAGGATGTAGATCCCGATCGAATGCTGCCTGCGGAATTTCAGGCCATCGAGACTGTGACCCTTGAGGCAACGCCAGAGCCGCGCCTCGGGCGGCGTCATGCGGCGTCGCATACGGGTGGCGCGCTGATAGATGATCGGGTCTGAACCCACCGGCCCCTCCACCGCTTCGCGGTCCCCCTCCCCATTGCTGCGCAACGGGGAGGAAAGGCCAGAGGCTTCCTATCGGAGGTGGTTTACCGAGCCCGGAACGCCGCGATCGCGTCCACCGTCTTCCTCACCTGCGCCTCGATCCCGGCCCAGTCGCCGGCTTTCACCGCTGCGTCGGTAACGAGTTTCGAACCCATGCCGGCGGCGACGATGCCGGACCCGAACCAACGGGCGATCGAGGCCTCGTCGGGGTCGACGCCGCCGGTGGGCATGATCCTGGTCCACGGCATGGGCCCGAGCACGGCCTTGACGAAGTCCGGGCCGCCGACGGATGCGCCGGGGAATAGCTTGACGATATCGCAGCCCAGCTCGTGGGCCTGGCCGATCTCGGTGACCGAGCCGCAGCCCGGGAAGTAGGCGGTCATGCGCCGGTTGCAGACGCGGGCGACCTCGGGGACGAGGCAGGGGCTGACGATGAAGCGGGCGCCGCGATTGAGGTAGAGGGCGGCCGTACCGGCGTCGACGACCGAGCCGATGCCGAGGATGATGTGGGGGTCGGTTTTCTGCAGCTCGCGCGAGATGTCGCCGAACAGGTCGACGGCGAAGTCGCCGCGGTTGGTGAACTCGATCACAGGCGCTCCGCCGCGGGCGCAGGCGCGGATGACGTTCAGGCAGACGGCCGGATCCGGATGATAGAAGACGGGGGCCACGCCCTGGGCTTCGAGGGCGGTGAGGACGGCGAGGCGGTCGTGGCGCATGGCGGGCTCCGTATTGCGTCCTGACTCGACCGTGCGGGAGCGGGCGTCAAGACCGGGGCTGTCACGCCGTGTTTCCGGGCGGCTTGGCCAGTTCGACAATCCGCCGCACCATCTCGCTGTCCGGGTCGAACAGTGGGTCCAGCACGGTGAAGTGGTTCAGGCCGGGGAGGGCTTCATAGCGTGTCTGGACGCCCTGGACTTCCCAGAGATCGGCCATCATCCGCGACTGGCGCAGGAACTCGGGGCTCTCGTCGCCGCCGACGAGGCAGTCGAGCACCGTGCCGCCGGGGGTGGATCCGTTGGGGACCGGCCAGTGGATGGGACTGAGGGCGGCGGCCTCGGCCGCGTCGAGGCGCAGGGCGACGTTCAGCGAGGTCGGGATCAGGGGGGCGAGGTCGAAGACGCCGCTGATGGCCACGGCGGCCGAGGCCCGGGCTTCGCTGAGCATGCAGGCCGCCATGTGCCCGCCCGCCGAGTGGCCGAAGACGACGGGGCGGCCGCCGGTGCGCTCGCGCACCGTGTCGGCCGCGCGTCGGACCTGGCGCAGGATATGGCCGAGGCGGACGGCCGGGGCGAGGTCGTAGGAGGGGATGGCGAGGCTGACGCCATGGGCGTTGAGCGCCGGGGCCAGGCCGGAGAACCAGCTGCGGTCCAGCGCCTGCCAGTAGCCGCCGTGCAGGAAGACGGCGACGGGGGCGTCGTCTCCCGCGGAGAACAGGTCCATGACCTCGCGCTCGCCGGAGCCGTAGGCGATTTCAAGCGGGGGAGTGGCGGCGCGCGCGGCTTCGGCGGCGGCCCGCCAGCGCAGCATGACCGCCTGGTGGTCGGGCACGCGGGCGCGGTTGTTGTACTCGGCTTCGAGATCGATCGCCGCTTCGCCCTTACCCGCCACGCAACCATCCGCTAGACAGCACCCGACCACCGGGAGCGACGCGCCATGATGACCGCCATCTTCGTCTTCATCAAATGCGAGCTGGGCCACGCCAACGACGTGGCGGCGGATATGGTCGACAATGTCGAGCACGTTTCGGAGGTCTATTCGACCTCGGGCCAGTACGATCTGCTGGCCAAATTCCAGCTGCCGAAGGATATGGACATCGGGACCTTCGTGACCAGGTCGGTTCAGACGCGTCCGCATATCCGCGACACGTTCACGGTGATCACCTTCTCGCCGTTCCTGCCGACCAAATAGGCCGCTGACGCTGACGTAACGTCACCCGTGAATCGCTGCTAACGTCCCGGCGACGGAGGCGTGAATGACCGATCTCGATACCTTCCGCGCGGAGACGCGGGCCTGGCTGGAGGCGAACTGCCCGGCGGAGTGCCGCGGGCCGGTGAAGAGCGACGAAGACCGGGTCTGGGGCGGGCGCAACGCCGTCTTCCCGACGCCGGCGCACAAGACCTGGCTGGAAAAGATGGGCGCGCGCGGCTGGACCGCGCCGGAGTGGCCGACGGCGTACGGCGGCGGCGGGCTGAGCCGGGAGGAGGCCAAGGTGCTGGCGTCCGAAATGCGCCGCATCGACGCCCAGGCGCCGCTGGCCAGTTTCGGGGTGTGGATGCTGGGCCCGGCCCTGCTGCAGTTCGGGACCGAGGAACAGAAAAAGCGCTTCCTGCCGGAGATCGTGCGGGGCGAAATCCGCTGGTGCCAGGGCTATTCCGAGCCGGGGGCGGGGTCGGACCTGGCCTCGATCCAGACCCGGGCCGAGGATCGCGGCGATCACTGGATCGTCAACGGTCAGAAGGTGTGGACGTCGTATGCCGATAAGGCCGACTGGATCTTCTGCCTGGTGCGGACCGATCCGGAGGCGCCGAAGCATCTGGGCATCTCCTTCGTGCTGTTCGACATGACGACGCCGGGGGTGAGCACGCGGCCGATCACCCTGATCAGCGGCAAGAGCCCGTTCTGCGAGACCTTCTTCGACGACGTCCGGGTCGAGAAGGCGAACCTCGTCGGGACGCTGAACCGCGGCTGGGACGTGGCCAAGGCGCTGCTGGCGCATGAGCGGACCATGATCGGGGCCATGGGCGAGATGGGCGGGGGGCGGCCGCTGGGGCAGGTGGCGACCGGCTCGATCGGCGTGGACGAGGACGGCCGTCTGGACGAGCCGATGCTGCGGGCGCGGATCGCCGAGCTGGAGGTCGATGCGGCGGCCTTCCGCCTGGCGATGGAGCGGACCGGCGACCTGCACAAGGCGGGGCAGGCGCATCCGGCCATCGCCTCGATGCTGAAATACTACGGCTCGGAGCTGAACAAGCGGCGCCACGAGCTGCTGATGGCGGCGGGCGGCGCGGACGCGCTGGAGTGGGAGGGCGAGCGGTCGCGCGAGGGGGCGATGGCCCGCGACTGGCTGAGGACCAAGGCCAACTCCATCGAGGGCGGGACGTCGGAGATTCAGTTGAACATCATCGCCAAACACCTGCTTCAGCTGCCGGGAGCCTGACGGATGCCGCTGATCCTGACCGAAGAGCAGACCATGCTGAAGGAGGCCGCGGACGGCTTTCTCAGTGAGAACGCGCCGATCGCGCACCTGCGCAAGCTGCGCGACAGCCGCGATCCGGACGGGCTGTCGCGCGAGCTGTGGCGGGCGTTCGGGGAGATGGGGTTCGCGGGGGTCGTTATTCCTGAGGCGCACGGCGGCTCGGGACTGGGCGCGGTCGAGGCCGGGGTGGTGGCGGAGGCGCTGGGGCGGACGCTGACGCCGTCGCCGTTCATGGGCTCGGGCCTGCTGGCGGCGACGGTGCTGAAGGGCGGGTCGGCGGCGCAGCAGGCGGCCTGGTTGCCGCGGATCGCGGCGGGCGAGGCGATCGTGGCCCTGGCGGTGGACGAGGGGCCGAAGCACGCGCCGGCGCGGATGACGACCATGGCCGAGCGGTCGGGCAACGGCTTCCGGCTGAACGGCGCCAAGGGCTTCGTGCTGGACGGCCATGTCGCCGACGCCCTGATCGTGGCGGCGCGGACGGAGGAAGGGATTGGCCTGTTCCTTGTCGATCCGTCCACGGACGGTGTGGCGGTCGAGCGGACGGTGATGGTCGATGCGCACAATGCGGCGCGGGTGACGCTGACCGATGTCGAGGTCGACGCGGACGCGCTGATCGGTTCGGTCGAGGGCGGCGAGGCGCTGCTGGAGGGGGCGTTGAACCTGGGCCGGGCCTGCGCGGCGGCGTCGCTGACGGGGGCCGGGGATCAGGCGTTTCAGACCACGCTCGAATACCTGCGGACGCGGAAACAGTTCGGGAAGCTGATCGGCGAATTCCAGGCGCTGCAGCACCGGGCGGCGCATCTGTTCAGCGAGATCGAGATCGCCCGGGCGGCGGTCATGGGGGCGCTGCAGGCGCTGGACGCGGGCAAGGAGAGTGCGCCGCTGGCGGTGTCCGTGGCCAAGGCCAAGGCGGGCCGCGTCGCCGAACTGGCGGTGCAGGAGGCGGTGCAGATGCACGGCGGCGTCGGCATGACCGACGAGTTCGACGTCGGCCTGTTCATGAAGCGGGTGCGGGTGCTGAACGAACTGCTGGGCGACGCCGGCTTCCATCAGGAGCGGATGGCGCGGAGCCAGGGATTCTGACTCCGCGGCCTCGTCGCGGCGCGTGGCTCAGGCCGGCGTCCGCGCCGGCAGGAAGCGGCTGTTCCTGAGCAGGGCGGCGCTGACGATCGACACTAGCAGGCCGACGGGGAATATCTCGGCGAAGGTCAGGGGCATGCGGAACCACGGCGACCGGTACTGCACGATCATCTGGTTCATCTGCGTCTCAAGCTGGCGGTAGGCCTCTCCGCTGAGCCCCTCAGCGCGCCGCGCCTCGAGGGTGGCCGAGGCGTACTGCGCCATGAATTCGTAGTTGGTCGCGGCGAGATAGGCCTCCCAGATCAGCACATAGGCGAGCGAGGCGATCAGGGAGATGGCGAGCCCCACGCCAAGGGCCGGGAAGAAGCGGATGACGCCGCCGCCGGCCTGATCCCGGTGCTGCTTCACGCCCATGAACACGGCCGCCATGCCCAGAAGCATGATCAGGTAGCCAAGCCAGACACTGCCGTGAGGCCGGTCGCCGCCAATGACGATGGTGGCGATAATGCCGGCGATGATGATCAGACCCCCGATGAGTCCGTAGATGATGATGATGCGAGCCATGGCCGCCTCCCCTCGTTGAGTTCTCCCCGATCCTCGCCCCCCGGACCGCCGGGCGCCATCACCCGAACGGGTGAATTCGGCCCGGTCGCCCGGAAGCAGGAGGCTCAGGGGATCAGGTCCAGACGCCGGGCGCGGTCTATCGCCTCGGTGCGGCGACGGACCTCGAGCTTGGCGTAGAGCCCGGCCAGGTGGGACTTCACCGTATTGGGCGACAGGCCCATCTTGCGGGCGATCTCCTTGTTTGACCGGCCGGAGGCGAGGGCTTCCAGAACGCGCAATTCCTGGCCCGTTATGCCGGTCGCCTCGAGCGCCCGGTCGTTGCGGGCGAAGCCGGGTCCCCGCCGGCGCGCCGCCATGCACCATCCGATCCAGAGTCCGCCCGCGGTGAAGGCGGCGACGACGACGAGAACATAGAGCTCGAAGGGAAGGGCTCCGCTCAGCAGGTTGAGCTTGAGCCACTGCAGGCCGAAGCCGCCGGCAGCCAGAACCAGAGCCGAGACTGCAATCGTTCGCCGCATCCGCCGATGATGCGCCCCCGGACCACAACGTCAATCCGGCACCGCTATGGAGCCAGACGTTGGCTTTCGAGGTCCGCCTGTCCTAGATCGAGGGAACGGGAGACACGCCATGACGACTCGCGCCAACGCGCCTGAGTATATGCCGGGCTTCGGCAATCATTTTTCGACGGAAGCTGTCGCGGGCGCCCTGCCCGAGGGACGGAATTCGCCGCAGCGCACGCCCATGGGGCTGTATGCGGAGCAGCTGTCGGGGACGGCGTTCACGGCGCCCCGCAGCGAGAACAGGCGCTCGTGGCTGTACCGGCTGAGACCGTCGGCGCAGCATCCGGCCTACAGGCCTTTCCGGCAGGGGCTGGTGCGCTCGGGGCCGTTCCACGAGGCGCCGCCCAACCCCAACCGGATGCGCTGGGATCCGCTGCCGATGCCGACGGAGCCGACCGACTGGGTCGAGGGGCTGGTGACCTATGGCGGCAATGGGGACCCCGACGCGGCGGGCGGGATCGGCATCCACCTGTATGCGGCGAACCGGTCGATGACCGACCGGGTGTTCTACTGCGCCGACGGCGAACTGCTGATCGTGCCGCAGCAGGGGGAGCAGGCCTTCGTCACGGAGATGGGGCGCATCGACGCCCGACCCGGGGAGATCGTGGTCATTCCGCGCGGCGTGCGGTTCCGGGTCGAGGTCGCCGGACCCGTCCGGGGCTATGTCTGCGAGAACTACGGCGCGATCCTGCGGCTGCCGGACCTGGGGCCGATAGGCTCCAACGGCCTGGCCAATCCGCGGGACTTCCTGACTCCCGTCGCGGCCTTCGAGGACGTCGACCGGCCAACCGAATGCATCCAGAAATTCGGCGGCCGGATGTGGACGACGACCTTCGCCCACAGCCCGCTGGACGTGGTCGGCTGGCACGGCAACCTGGCCCCGTACAAGTACGACACGGCCCGGTTCAACACGATCGGGACCGTCAGCTACGACCACCCGGACCCGTCGATCTTCACGGTGCTGACCTCGCCGAGCGACACGGCGGGCACGGCCAACTGCGACTTCGTTATCTTCCCACCGCGCTGGACGGTGGCCGAGGACACCTTCCGGCCGCCGTGGTTCCACCGCAACGTGATGAGCGAGTTCATGGGGCTGGTGCACGGCGAGTACGACGCCAAGGAGGGCGGTTTCGCCCCCGGCGGCGCCAGCCTGCACAACTGCATGAGCGGCCACGGGCCCGACCAGGGTTCCTATGACAAGGCGGTGGCGGCCGACCTGAAGCCGGTGAAGATCGAGAACACCCTGGCCTTCATGTTCGAGACGCGAATGCCGATCCGCACCACGGAATGGGCGCAAACCTCGCCGACCATGCAGCTGGACTACGACGACGTCTGGACCGGATTCGAGAAGGGGCGAGCGACATGAAGCGTTTGATGATGGCGGTGGCCCTGCTCGCGGCGGCGTGCCAGCCGATGCCGGCCGCGGACGGCGGCCGCACCGATCTGGCCGAGGCGGCGCCGGTGGCGCAGACCGGCGCGGATGACGCCGCGGCCTGCGCCGCGCGGGGCGGCAAGATGCTGCCGCAAGGCCGGATGCAGACCGTGCGCTGCGTGGTTTCCTATACGGACGCCGGGACGCGTTGCACTGACGGCGACCAGTGCCAGGGCGATTGCCGGGTCGAGGACGTGGCCGAGGCGCCGCGGGCCGGCGCCGCGGCCGTGGGCCAGTGCCAGGCCACCAGCAGCCGGTTCGGCTGCTACACCACGGTCGAAGACGGCAAGGCCGAAGCCACGATCTGCGTCGACTGACCGGATGCATCCGGCGTCGAGCGGCGGCGTTGCGCCGTCATGACCCTGCCCGAGATCGCCGCCCTGCTGGGCCTCAACCTGGTCCTCTCGCTGGCGGCGATGTCGGCTGCCTGGGCCGTGGCGTGGAAGACCGGGCGGTGGGGTCTCGTCGACGGGATGTGGCCGCTGGCCATGCTGCTGACGGCGGCGGCGACATTCCTCATCGTCGACGGCGATCCGGTGCGGAAAGGCTTGCTGATCTGGCTGGCGGGGGTCTGGGCCGCGCGCGAGGCCTGGAGGGGCTTTTCACCGCGGATCAGGGCCGGGGCGGACGTCCGCTACGCCCTGGCCTTCGAGGGCAGGACGGGATTCCGCGCCACCGCGGCCGCGCCGCTGCTGCTGTGCTTCCTGCCGCAGGGGGCGCTGGCGTGGCTGATCGCCCTTCCGGCGCAGCTGGGCCAGGTGAAGTTCGAGCCGGGCGTAGGGTGGCCCGGATGGGCCGGCGCCGTGCTGGCCGTGGCCGGGCTGGCGGTGGCGGGGCTCGGCGATCTGCGGCGGGCGACGGTCCGCCGCGAACCGCCGGCTGTCCGCCCGATGTCCGGGCGCGGGTGGCGGCGGTGGATGGAGCGGCCTGACTACGTCGGCGACATCGCGCTCTGGTGGGGGCTTTTCCTGATCGCGGCCGAGACCGGGCCCGGCCGCTGGTCCGTGATCGGCCCGGTATTCCTGACCTTGGCGCTCGCCCACTGGGTGAAGACGGAAAACCCCCGCCGCGTAAGCGACGGGGGCTGACCGTTCGAAGGGTTTACGCGGGCGTCATGAGCGCCCGCGGTCTTCCGCCTTACTGACCCGGGTTCGCCGTCGACGGCGAGGTGTTCGGGGTGTTCTCGGTGGTCATGCCGCCGTCGGCGTTGCCGGCCTGTTGCTCGACCTGGTCCGCCTGCTCGTTGAGGGCGGTTTCCTGAGCCTCGGTCGGAGCGGCGTCGGCTTGCTGCTCCAGGGCGTCGGCCTTCTCCTCGGCGGCGTTGTCGGCCGGGCTGTTGCAGGCGGCGAGGCCGGCGAAGGCGAAGGCGGCGACGGAGGCGATGATCAGTTTACGCATGGGAGGTTCCTTCCACAGTGGAGCCTCGATAATGCGCCGCTTCCGATTTGGTTCACGCCGGCGTGACCGATCTGTGAGACTCCCGACTTAACCCGCCTCGGCGAAGGCCACGCGGGCCGCACCGAGCAAGGCCGCGTGCTTGTGCAGGATCACATGGGTGGGGATGGCCGCCATATAGTCGGTGAACCGGCCCTTGCGCTCGAACCGCTCGCGGAACGGACTGGCCTGGAGGAAGGGCAGGATGCGGGGCGCTATGCCTCCGGCGATATAGACGCCGCCGCGGGCCCCGGTGGTCAGGGCGATGTCGCCAGCCACGGCGCCTAGGATGGCGCAGAAGCGGGCCAGGGTGGCGCCGCAGGCGCTGCGCGGATCGGCGAGCGCCTCTTCGGTGATCTGGGCCGGGTCGTCGATGTGGGTTTCGCGCCCGTCAATCTCGGCCAGGGCGCGGTGCATGTTGAGCAGGCCGGGACCGCAGATCAGCCGCTCGATCGAAACGCGGTCGTAGCGGCGGCGAAGGATGCGCAGGATCTCGTCCTCGACCGGATCGCCGGGGGCGAAACAGGCGTGGCCGCCTTCGGACGGCATGGCCATCTCGCGGCCGTGGAAGTCGCGGATCAGGGCCGAGACGCCGAAGCCGGTGCCGGGGCCGAGCACGGCGATGGCGGATTCAGGATCGCCCTCCTCGGGCCCGCCCAGCGAGGCGAGCTGATCGCGGGGCACGACCGGCGCGCCCCAGGCGAGGGCTTCGAAGTCATTGATCAGGCGGACGGGATCGAGGCCGAGCGTGCCGAGCTCCTCCTCCGACACCCGCCAGGGGGAGTTGGTCAGGTCGATGGCGCCGTCCGTGACCGGCCCGGCCACGGCGATGACCCCCGAGGTCGGCTTGACCTCGCAGCCGTCGATGAAGGCCTTCACCCCGCCGAGGAAGGTCGGATGGTCCGCGCCCTTGAAGCTCTGGTGATGCTCCAGCACCGGCTTGCCGTTGATCATGTGGGCGATGGCGAAGCGGGCGTTGGTGCCGCCAACGTCGCCGACCAGCAGCGTCCTGTCCCAGGCGATGGTCATCGGGTCTGCTCCCTGTCGTGGACCGCGCGGGGGCGGGTCATGCATCGACCGCGCGGTCGTTGAGGTTCGGGTCGGGCTGACGGTCGTTCCATGCCGGGCCCGCCGAGGCGCCGGCGAAGCAGATGGAGGCGCCCTCCTCGGCGGTCGAGACGACGTGGCGGAAGGCGGCGAACAGTTCGCGGCCATAGCCCCAGGCCGAGCCCCCCGCGTGCTCGGCGGAACGCTGGGCCGCCGGGCGGGAGGCGAGGTCGACGCCCATGGTGGTCAGTTCTCCGGCCTCGGGGTCGAGGCGGATGATGTCGCCGTCGCGCACCCGGGCCAGCATGCCGCCGGCGAGGGCCTCGGGAGAGACGTGGATGGCGGCGGGCGTCTTGCCCGAGGCGCCGGACATCCGGCCGTCGGTGACGAAGGCGACCCTGAAGCCCTTGTCCTGCAGCACGCCGAGGGCCGGCGACAGGCTGTGCAGCTCGGGCATGCCGTTGGCCTTCGGACCCTGGAAGCGCAGGACCACGACGACGTCGCGGTCCAGCTTGCCGTCCCTGAAGGCCTGCAGGGCGTCCTCCTGGGTTTCGAACACGGCGGCGGGGGCCTCGACGATCCGGTTCTCCGGCTTGACCGCCGAGACCTTGATGACGGCGCGGCCGAGGTCGCCCTGGACGAGGCGCAGTCCGCCTTCGCGGTCGAACGGGTCGGAGGCGGGACGGAGAATGTCAGTGTCCAGACTTTCCGTGACGCCGTCGCGCCATACCAGTTCGCCGTCGACGAGCGACGGCTCCTGGAAATAGTGGTGGATGCCGGGGCCCATGATGGTCTGGACGTCGGTGTGGATATTCCCGGCCTCGGCCAGTTCGCGCGTGACGAAGGCGACGCCGCCCGCGGCCTGGAAGGCGTTAACGTCGGCGGAGCCGTTGGGATAGACGCGGGCCAGCAGGGGCGTGACCGACGACAGCTGGTCCATGTCGGTCCAGTCGATCAGGATCCCGGCGGCGCGGGCCATGGCCACCAGGTGGATGGCGTGATTGGTCGAGCCGCCGGTGGCCAGCAGGGCCACGATCATGTTGACCACGGACTTTTCGTCGATGACGTCGGCCATCCGGCTCTTGCCCTCGCGGGCCAGCTCGACCGCGCGCTTCGCCGCCGCAGCCGTCAGGGCGTCGCGCAGGCCGGTCTCGGGATGGACGAAGGCGGTCGAGGGCATGTGCAGCCCGGCCAGTTCCATCATCATCTGGTTGGAGTTGGCGGTGCCGTAGAAGGTGCAGGTGCCCGGCGAGTGATAGGAGCCGATCTCGCTCTCGAGCAGCGTCTTCCGGTCGACCTTGTTCTGGGCGTAGAGGCCGCGGATGCGGGCCTTCTCGGCGTTCGGAATGCCGCTGGGCATCGGGCCGGCGGGGGCGAAGACGACGGGCAGGTGGCCGAAGGCCAGCGAGCCCATGAACAGACCGGGCACGATCTTGTCGCAGACGCCGAGGCAGATGACGGCGTCGAAGGCGTCATGGGTGAGGGCCACGCCGGTCGACATGGCGATGACGTCGCGGCTGAACAGCGACAGCTCCATGCCGGGGCGGCCCTGGGTGACGCCGTCGCACATGGCGGGCGTTCCGCCGGCGACCTGGGCGGTGGCGCCGACCTCGCGGGCCGCCTCGCGGATCACGGCGGGAAAGCGCTCGAACGGCTGATGGGCCGAGAGCATGTCGTTATAGGCGGTGACGATGCCGACATTGGGGGCCTTGCCGCCCATGGCGGTGAGCTTGTCGGCTATGGTCTGGCCGGCGAAGGCGTGGGCCCAGTTGGCGCAGCTGAGCTTGGCCCGGGCGACGCCGCTGTCGCGGGCGGCGTCCATGCGGCGCAGGTAGTCGGACCGGGTGGGGCGGGAGCGCTCGACGATGCGGGCGGTGACCTCGGCGACGACGGGGTTCAGTCGGGTCATCGGGCGGCCTCCGTCCACAGCACGTCCAGGGGGACCTTGTGGGCCAGCAGGGCGGCGATCGGCTGGGTGTTCGGATCGCCGGCGGCTTCGCGCTCGAAGACATCGCGCTTGGCGGCGCCGGTGAGGGCGAGGATGACGCGGCGGGCGCCCATCAGGTAGGGCAGGTTGATCGACAGGCGTTCCAGCGTCGGGCCGCGGCCGTCGCGGCCGGTCGGGACGCCGAGGACCGTGGGGTGCAGGTTCGGCGAGAGCAGGGTCTTGAGGGTCGGGCTTTCGGGGAACATGGAGCAGATATGGCCATCCTCCCCCATGCCGAGAAGGACTGCGTCGAGACGTCCTCCCTCCGCCGCCAGCGCATGGGCGGCGAGGGCGGCGGCGCGGTCGACCGTCACCGCCGGGGAATAGAGGGGCAGGAAGCGGGCCGCGGCGGCGGGACCGGTCAGCAGGGTGCGCTTCAGCAGGGCGGCGTTGGACTCGGGAGAACTCTCGGGGACGTAGCGCTCGTCGACGAGGGTGACGACGACGTTCGCCCAGGCGAGCGGGGCCTGCGCCAGTCGGGCGTAGATCGGCGAAGGGGTCGAGCCGCCGGAGCCGGCGAACACCGCCTTGCCGGCCTCGGCGAGCGCGGCGGACAGGGTCTCGCCCAGTCGGGCGGCGCAGGCGTCGGCCCAGGCGGCGGCGTCGGGAAAGGTCTCGATCTCAGCCATGCCCGCTGTTCCACTCGCGACCGGTGCGGGAGAGCAGCAGGTCGGCGGCCTCGGGGCCCCAGGTTCCGGCGGCGTAGTCGTGCGGCTTGAACGCGGCGCCCTCCCAGGCTTCGGACACTTCGTCGACCCATTTCCACGCCTGCTCCGCCTCGTCACGGCGCACGAACAGGGTGGAGTCGCCGGCCAGCGCGTCGAGCAGCAGCCGCTCGTAGGCGATGCGGCGGCGCGGCGGTTTGGCGTCCCTGTCGTTCTGGCCCCAGGACAGGCTCATGCGGATGGGCTGGAGCTGCATGCGCTGGTCGAGGCCGGGCTTCTTGTTCATCACCGAGAGGGAAATGTCCTCCTCGGGCTGGAGTTCGATGACCAGCCGGTTGGCCTCGATCGAGCCGCGGTCGCCGTGGTCGAAGATGGAGTGCGGCACCGGCTTGAACTGGATGACGATCTCGGTGCGCTTTTCCGGCAGGCGCTTGCCGGTGCGCATGAAGAAGGGCACTCCGGCCCAGCGCCAGTTGTCGATGTCGGCGCGGACGGCGACGAAGGTCTCGGTGTCCGACGGGGCGCCGCGCTCCTCGTCATAGCCGGCGACCGCTTCGCCCTCGACGGTTCCGGCGACGTACTGACCGCGCACGGTGACCCGCCCGGCCTCATCGGGAGTGATCGGGCGGAGCGAGCGCAGGACCTTGACCTTCTCGTTGCGGACCGAGTCCGGGTCGAGGTCGGAGGGCGGCTCCATGGCGACGAGGCAGAGCAGCTGGAGCATGTGGTTCTGGAGCATGTCGCGCAATGCTCCGTACTCGTCGTAATAGGGCCAGCGGTCGCCGACGCCGACCGTCTCGCCGACCGTGATCTGGACGTGATCGATGCTGAGGTTGTTCCACAGCGGCTCGAAGATGGTGTTGCCGAAGCGCAGGGCGATCAGGTTCTGGACCGTCTCCTTGCCGAGGTAGTGGTCGATGCGGAAGACCTGGTGCTCGGAGAAGGCGTCGGCCACCGCGTCGTCGATCTGGCGGAAGGTGTCGAGGTCGCGGCCGACCGGCTTCTCCAGCACCACGCGGTCCTCGGGCTCGGCCAGGCCGGCGGCGCGCATGGCGGTGACGATGCGGGCGTAGAGCGAGGGCGAGACGGCGAGGAAGGAGGTGCAGGCGCCGTCGCCGACCTTGTCCTTGAGAGGCTTGAGACTTTCGGCCGAGGTGGCGTCGACGGCGAGATAGTCGAGGCGCGACTCCAGCCGGGCCCAGGCGTCGTCCGACCAGGCGTGATCCGCCTTCGCCTTGGCCTCGACCGACTGGCGGACCTTGGCGACGTAGTCCTCGCGGCTTTCTTCCGAGCGGGCGGCGCCGATGATCTTGAGTCCGTCGGGCAGCAGGCCGTCGTGCTCGAGGAAGTAGAGCGAGGGCAGGAGCATCCTCATCGCGAGGTCGCCGCCGCCGCCGAACAGCACCAGGGCCGCCATGCCTTCTCCTCAGGTTCAGGTCCCAGCTTGACCGGGGTCTGGTCTGGCCGCTTCCGCCCGGCGAGCCAAGACGTCGAGGACGTCCTGAAACACCATGTGACGGGCGCGCAGCAGCACCAGCAGATGGTAGATCAAATCCGCGGCCTCGGATGCGAGTTCCGAATCCGGCCCGGCGGCGCCGGCCAGCGCCGTCTCGACGCCCTCCTCGCCGACCTTCTGGGCGGCGCGTTTGGGCCCCTCGGCCAGCAGGCGGGCGGTCCAGCTTTCGGACGGGTCGGCGGCGGCGCGGGCGGCGATCGTCTGTTCGAGGCGGGCGAGACGGCCGAGGCCCGGGGCGTCCTCGTCCCCGAAGCAGCTGACGCGGTTCAGATGGCAGGCGTTCCCGACAGGCCTAACCTTGAGCACCAGGGCGTCGGCGTCGCAGTCGGGCGTGATGGAGACGACGTGCAGCCGGTCGCCCGAGGTCTCGCCCTTGCGCCAGCGGCCGCCGCGGGAGCGCGAGAAGAAGGTGGCCTCGCCGGACGCGATGGTCTCGTCGAGAGCGGCCCGGTCCATATAGGCCAGGGTCAGGACCTGGAGCGTCGCGGCGTCCTGGACGACGACGGGGATCAGGCCGTCGCCCTTGTCGAAGTCGAGCTGGTCGGGATCGATCATGGCCGCACCTCCACGCCGCTTTCGATGAGAAACGCCTTCAGGTCGGGGATGGACAGGGCTCCCGTGTGAAAGACGCTGGCGGCGAGGGCGCCGGAGACGTTGGCCTGCCGGAACACGTCGCGGAAATGGGCGGCCTCGCCGGCCCCGCCCGAGGCGACGAGGGGGATGGTCAGGCGCTCGCGGGCGGCGGTCAGCTGGGCGATGTCATAGCCGCGGCGGACGCCGTCCTCGTCCATGCAGTTCAACACGATCTCGCCGGCGCCGAGAGCCTGCGCCTCGACAATCCAGTCGAGGGTCCGGCGGCCGGCGCCGCGGCTGGCGGTCGGGTCGCCGGTGTACTGGTGGACCAGCCAGTCATCGCCGGAGCGTTTCGAGTCCACACCCACGACGACGCACTGGGCGCCGAAGCGGTCGGCCATCTCGGCGATCAGCTCGGGGCGTTCGAGGGCGGGGGAGTTGATCGAGACCTTGTCGGCGCCGTGGTCGAGGCAGCGGCCGGCCTGTTCGACCGAGCGGATGCCCCCGGCGACGCTGAAGGGAATGTCGAGCAGGCGGGCGATGTCGCGCACCCAGCCATAGTCGAGGGTGCGCCCCTGCGGGCTGGCGGTGATGTCGTAAAAGACCAGTTCGTCGGCGCCTTCGTCGCGGTAGCGGGCGGCGAGCTCGGCGGCGTCGCCCATGTCGATGTGGCCCTCGAAGCGGACGCCCTTGACCACCCGGCCGTCCTTGACGTCGAGGCAGGGGATGATGCGGCGGGCGGTCATGAGCGGGCGGCCTGGAGCGCCTGTTCGACGGTGAATCGGCCCTCGTACAGGGCGCGGCCGACGATGGCGCCCGAGGCGCCGACCGAGCGGGCGCCGGTCAGGTCCGACAGGTCGGCGACGCCGCCGGAGGCCTGGAGCCACAGGTCGGGGCGCCGCTGGTGGATTTCGGCGAGCAGGTCGAGATTGGGACCGGTCAGGGCGCCGTCGCGGCCGACATCGGTGACCAGCAGGTGTTTGGCCGCGCCGGGCGGGTAGCGGTCGAGGGCGGTCCACAGGTCGACATCGGCGGCCTCGGTCCAGCCCTTGAGCGCGGGCACGTAGCGGTCGCCGTTGGCCTTGACGTCGATGGCCAGCGTGATGCGGTCGGGACCGAAACGATCGAGCCAGCCGGAAACTGTGCCGTGATCGGAAACGGCGAGCGAGCCGACCACGACGCGGCTGACCCCGGCGTCGAGCAGGCGCTGGACGTCGTCGGCGGAACGGACGCCGCCGCCAGACTGGATGCGGATGTCGATAGCGGCGGCGAGGTCGCCGATCAGCTCGTGCTGGACGGCGCGGCCGGCCTCGGCCCCGTCCAGATCGACGATGTGGGCCCAGTCGGCGCCGTCGGCGGCAAAGCCGGCGAGGCGAGCGGCGGGCTCGTCGTCATAGCGGGTCACGGCGTCGAAGCGGCCGTGCATCAGCCGCACGCAGACGCCGCCGCGCAGATCGATGGCCGGATAGACGATCATGCCTTGAGCTCCAGAAAGTTGCGCAAGATGCGGGCGCCGGCGGCGGCCGAGCGCTCGGGGTGGAACTGGCAGCCCCAGCGGTTGGCGTGGCCGACCACGGCCGGGATCGGGCCGCCGTAGTCGGCGCGGGCGAGGGTCGCCTCGCCGTCGGGGCAGACGTAGCTGTGCACAAAATAGGCCCAGGCGTCGGGACCGATGCCCTCCAGCAGAGGGTCCGGGCGAACGCCCGACAGGCGCGACCAGCCCATGTGCGGCACGGGCCGGTTGGGAGCGGGCGCCATCCTGCGGACCTGGCCGGGGATCAGGCCGAGCAGGGAGACGCCGCCCCCTTCTTCACTGCGCTCGAAGAGCAGCTGCTGGCCGAGGCAGACGCCGAGCAGCGGGCGCGGAAAGGCGCGGATCGGCTCGACCAGGCCGAGCTCCGACAGCCGGGCCATGGCGTAGCCGGCGGCGCCGACGCCGGGCAGGATCAGGCGTTCGGCGTCGGCGACCCCGGCCGGTTCGGCGGTCAGGCGGACGGTCGCGCCCAGCCGCTCCAATGCGAACTGGACCGAGGCGACATTGCCCGCGCCGTAGGAGACGATGGTGACGGTGCTCACAGCACCCCCTTGGTGCTGGGGACGGCGTCGCCCTCGATGCGGATGGCCTGGCGCAGGGCGCGGCCGAAGGCCTTGTAGACGGCCTCAGTCTTGTGGTGATCGTCGTCGCCGGTGACCGTGACGTGGATGGCGGCGCCGAGGTGTTCGGCGAGCGAGCGGAACACGTGGGCGGTCAGGTCTGTGCGGTAGTCGCCGATGAAGGGCGTGCTGAAGTCTCCGTTGAAGACCGGGAACGGGCGGCCGGACAGGTCGATGGACACCGCAGCGTTGGCCTCGTCCATGGGCAGGACGAAGCCGTAGCGGGCGATGCCGCGACGCTCGCCCAGCGCCTGTTTCAGGGCTTGGCCGAGAGCGATGGCGGAGTCCTCGACGGTGTGGTGCGGATCGGTGTGCAGGTCGCCCTCGCACGACAGCCGGAGCGAGAAGCCGCCGTGGGCTGCGATCTGCTCCAGCATGTGGTCGAAGAAGCCGACGCCGGTGGAGATCGAGACCGGTCGGGCCGCGTCGAGGTCGACGGCGCAGACGATGCGGGTCTCCTTCGTGTCGCGAACGGCGTCGCCGGTCCGGTGCGGCCGGGCCGGAGCGGGGGCGAGGTCGAGGGCGGCGAGCAGGCGATCGTTGACCTCGGCCTGGGCGGAGACGGGCAGGCGCAGGCGCTCGCCGGCGCGTTCGGCGGCGACGCCGTAGCGCGTCAGGCCGACGAGGACCGCGTCGGAGTCGGCGGGCCGGACGATGATGACCGGGCCGAAGCCGGGCTCGACCACCATGGTGCGGGACAGGGCCTTGACCAGCCGCTCGCGTTCGGTGCGGACGCGGGCGATGCGCTGGCCGGTCTCCATCATGCGCGAGGGATCCAGCGCCTGCAGGGCCAGGCGGATCGAGACCTCGGGCAGGGCCCAGGGCTCCATCACCGAGGCGAGCCGGACGAGGGTTTCGGCCTGGGCGAGGGCGGCGCCGACGCGGGCGCCGGCGAGGCCATAGGCGAGCGACAGGCTGCGCAGCACCACGAGATTGGCGTGGGCGTCCATAATGGTGGCGGCCGAGGGGGCGTCGGCGAACTCGGCGGAGCCCTCGTCGATGACCAGCAGGGCCGGGGCGACCCGCGCCGCCATCTCCGCCACGGCCTCCGGCGAGCCGAGCGCGCGCAGGATCACCGCGCCGGGAGCGGCGCCGGTGGCCGGGCGGGCGTAGAGGGCGGCGAGAGCGCGATAAGGCTCGGCGTCGGGGGCCTGGATGGTCAGCCCGTCGCGGGCGGCGAGGCGGAAGACCAGCTCCAGGCCGTGGGTCAGGCCGCGCACGGGCAGCACGCGGTCGGCGGGGACGCCATAGATCTCGGCCATGCGGGCGGCGAGGGCGCGGGGCTCGGCCGGGTAGCGGTCGAGGCCATCGCCGCCGGAGACCAGGGGCGCGAACGGGGCGGGCAGATTGGTGATCATCGGGCCCTCAGGTCTGCGGCGCGCGCGTGGGCCTCAAGGCCCTCGAGACGGGCGAGGCGGGCGGCGACCGGGGCGAGCTCCCGGGCCCCCGCTTCGGAGACGGACTGGACCGACATGGAGGTCATGAAGCTGGCGGTGGTGATTCCGCCGATCGTCCGGGCCGCGCCGTCGGTCGGCAGGACGTGGCTGGGGCCGGCCGCGTAGTCGCCGAGCGTCTCGGCGGCCCAGGGACCAACGAAGACGGCGCCGGCGGCGGTGATGCGCTCGACCATTGCCTCGGCATCGACCGTCTGCAGGGCGAGGTGTTCGGGGCCGTAGAGGTTGGCGACCTCGCAGGCCTCGGCCATGTCGCGCACGCGGACGGCGCGGCCTTCGGCGAGGGAGGCGCGGGCGATGTCGGCGCGGGGCAGGGTCTGAAGCTGGCGCTCCACCTCGGCGAGGATGGCCTCGATGTTGGCGCGGCTCTCGGAGACGAGGATGACCTGGGCGTCGGCGTCGTGCTCGGCCTGGCTGAGCAGGTCGGCGGCGGCGATCTCCGGGTCGGCGTCGCGGTCGGCGATGACCAGCAGCTCCGACGGGCCGGCGGGCATGTCCACGGCGGGGCCGCCCGGCAGGGCGGCGGCCTGCTTCTTCGCCTCGGCCACCCAGGCGTTGCCGGGACCGAACAGCTTGTCGACGGGCGGGATCTCGCCGTCGTCGAATGCGGCGCCGAAGGTGAGGGCCGCGATGGCCTGGGCCCCGCCGATCAGCCAGATCGCGTCGAGACCCGCTTCGGCGGCGGCGTAGATCATGGCGGGGTGAACGCCGCCGTCCTTCGCCGGCGGGGTGACCACGACCCGCTCGCGCACGCCTGCGACCGCGGCGGGAACGGCCTGCATCAGCAGGGACGAGAACAGCGGCGCGGTGCCGCCGGGAACGTAGACGCCGGCCGCGCCGATGGGCCGCCAGACGAGGCGGGAGCGCACGCCGGGCGTGGTCTCGAAGAAGGCGGTGTCCTCGGGCCGGGTCGCCTGGTGGAAGACGCGGACATTGTCGGCGGCGATGCGCAGCGAGCGGGTGGCGGTCGGCGGCAGGGCGTCGCGGGCGGCGGCCACGGCCTCGGGGGTGATGGCGATGCGGCGCGGGGCGAAGCCGTCGAACTTCAGGCTCCAGTCGGCGACGGCGGGTCCGCCGCGTGCGCGGACATCGTCGAAGATCTCGCGCACCACGTCGCTGACCCGCGCCTCCGTGCGGCGCGTGGGGCGGGCGAGCGCCTCGCGGCGGCCGGCGGCGTCGAGAGTGCTCCAGTCGATCCGGCGCATCACATCATCTTCTCGATCGGCAGGACGAGGATGGCCGAGGCTCCTGCGGCCTTGAGCTTCTCCAGCGTCTCCCAGAACACCGCCTCCTGGCAGACGGCGTGGACGGCGACGGCGTCGTCGCGGCCGGACAGGGGCATGACCGTGGGCGAGCCCGCGCCGGGGAGAATGGCGGTGATCTGGTCCAGCGCCGAGCGCGGGGCGTTGAGCATGACGTATTTGGCCCCCTGGGAGGCGACGACGCCGCTCATCCGCTCGATGATGCTGTCGAGCAGGTGCTGCAGGGACGGTTCTGGCGCGGCGGGCGAGCGGATCAGCACGGCCTGGCTCTCCAGCACCGTCTCCTTCGCACCGAGACCGTTGGCCTCCAGGGTGGCGCCGGTCGAGACGAGATCGCAGATGGCGGAGGCCAGCTTCAGCCGGGGGGCCACCTCGACCGCGCCGCGCATGGTGACGATGTCGGCGCGGACGTTCCGCTCGTCCAGCCAGCGGCGCAGGATCCGGGGATAGGAGGTGGCGACGCGCAGACCATCGAGCGAGGCCGGGCCGTCATAGGCCAGGGACGGGGGAACGGCGATCTTCAGCGTGCAGCGGCCGAAACCGAGCGGCATGACCACCTCGGCGACCGGGCCGCCGTTGCGGGCCTCCTCCAGCACGTTTTCGCCGACGATGCCGAGGTCGCAGACGCCATCCGCCACGAAGGTCGGGATGTCGTCGTCGCGCACCCGCAGCAGATCGATCGGATAGTTCTCGACCCGGTAAAGCAGGTCGTTGTTTCCCTTGACCACGCGCAGGCCGGCGTCGCGGACGAGGTCGAGGCTTCGGTCGGCGAGGCGGCCGGATTTCTGGACGGCGATACGCAGCCGCCCCTGAACGGTACTCATGATTTCAACTCAGCTCTTCAGACGGTCCAGCACCAGGCGGTAGCCCTGGTGCGGCATTTCCTTGAGGAAGCGGGCGACCCGCACGACGGTGGTCGGGCTGGCCTGGGCCTCGGCGGCGATCTCGCGATACGACTTGCCGCCGGCGTCGAGCAGGCGGGCCACCTCCCAGCGCTCGGCGAAGGCGCGTAGTTCCGCCGGCGTGCACAGGTCGGCGAGAAAGGCGTCGACCTCCTCGCGCGTCTTCAACGTCAGCAGGGCGTCGTAGAGGGCGACGCGGCTGCGGGCCGTGGCGGCGGCGTTGCGGGGGAGGGTGTCGGTCATGCGCGTTCCACTATGCTGTAACAGTGGAACGGTCAAGCGTCCTGTGGCGGAGCGCCGCGGTTCGATCTATCTGCCTGTCATGACCAAGGTTCTGATCATCGGCGCGGGGCATGCGGGGGGAACGGCCGCGGCCTTGCTGCGGCAGTATGGCCACGAGGGCCCGATCGTGCTGGCGGGCGAGGAGCCGGCCCCCCCCTATCAGCGGCCGCCGCTGTCGAAGGCGTGGCTGAAGGGCGAGGCTGACCTGGAGGCGTTGCTGCTGCGCCCGGAGGCCTTCTACGCCGAGCACGGGATCGAACTGCGGCTGGGCGTAACCGCCACCTCCGTCGACGCTGCGGCGAAGACGGTGACGTTCGCTGATGGGACGGTCGAGACGTACGACGCCCTGATTCTGGCGACGGGATCGACGGCGCGGAAACTGAAGGTCCCCGGCGCGGACCGGCCGAACCTGCTGGAATTGCGGACGCTGGCCGACGCCGAGAAGCTGAAGGCGGCGCTGGGGCCGGGGCGGCGGCTGGCGGTGGTCGGCGGCGGCTATGTCGGGCTGGAGGCGGCGTCGTCGGCGCGGGCATTGGGGGCCGAGGCCGTAGTCATCGAGCGGATGGACCGGGTGCTGGCGCGGGTGGCGTCCCCGACGCTGTCGGACTTCTTCACCGCCTGTCACCGCGCGCACGGGGTGGAGGTGCTGACCTCGGCCGAGGTGACGGGGTTCGAGGACGGCGGCGTGCGGCTCGGGGACGGGCGGCTGATCGAGGCGGACGCCATCCTCGTCGGCGTGGGGGCCCAGGCGTGCGATCAACTGGCGGCGACGGCCGGCCTGTCCTGCGGGAACGGGGTGGTCGTGGACGAGACGGCGCGGACCTCGGACCCGGCGATCTGGGCCATTGGCGATGTGACCTTCCGGCCGGTGCCGGTGTATGGCGGGCGGCGGCATCGGCTGGAGAGCGTGCCCAATGCGCTTGAGCAGGCCAAGCAGGCGGCGGCGGCTATCGCCGGACGGCCCGCCCCGGCGCCGGAGGCGCCCTGGTTCTGGTCGGACCAGTACGATGTGAAGCTGCAGATCGCCGGCCTGGCCGACGGCGCGGACCGGCAGGTCCTGAGGGGTGATCCGGCCACGGGGTCGTTCGCGGTGTTCCACCTGGCGGGCGACCGGATCGTCTGCGTGGAAGCCGTCAATGCGGCGGCCGAATTCATGGGCGGAAGGATGATGATCCTCAAGGGGACGCCCGTGGACAAGGCGAAGCTGGCCGACGTGTCTGTTCCGATGAAGGCGGTGGCGGCGGGCTGAGCCCGCTCAGGCGACGCTGGTCGCCTTGCGCGCGGGACCGCCCAACCGTTCGACGAGGTCGGACAGGGATACCGGACGGCCGATCAGGTAACCTTGGGCCATGTCGCAGCCCATGCCGCGCAGCAGAGCCAGGGCGGTGGGCGTCTCGACGCCCTCGGCGGTGACCTTCATGCCGAGGCCGTGGGCGAGATCGATGGTCGACTTGACCAGCAGGGCGTCGCGGGCCGAGTCGTCGAGGCCGAGCACGAAGCTCTTGTCGATCTTCAGCTCGTCGGCTCGGATCTGTTTCAGATAGGTCAGGGAGGACAGACCGGAGCCATAGTCGTCCAGCGAGACCGAGATGCCCGCCTCGGCGAAGCGTTCGAGTATGTGCAGGGCGACGTCCGGGTTGGCGACGACGGCGGTCTCCGTGATCTCGAAACACAGGCGGGCGCCCGAGGCTTTCACGGCGGCGAGGGCGAAGTCGGCGAAACTTTCGTCGGACAACAGGCGGCCCGATACATTGACCGACATCGTCAGGCTGTGGCCGGCGCGGGCCAGCTCGGCCTGGTCCCGGATCGCCTGGTGAATGACCCATTCGGTCAGCGGCCGGATGTGGCCCGTCTCTTCGGCCATGGCCACGAACACGTCCGGTGAGACGCAGCCGCGACGGGGATGGGTCCAGCGGGCGAGGGCCTCGACCGCGGTCACGGCCTCGGCGCGGAAGTCGTATTTGGGCTGGTAGTTCAGCGAGAATTCGCCGTTGCCGAGCGCGGCCATCAACTCGCTGATCAGAGACAGATTGCCGGCCGGGTCGCCGTAACGCTCGGCGTCGAAGCCCATGGCGCGACGGTGGGCGGCGCGGGCCTGGTCGACGGCGATGGAGGCGCGGTCCACCGGCGAGGGCACCGCACGGTTGGACAGGCCGGTTCGGGCGAGGCCCGCCGTCAAGGAGATGTCGACCGGCGCACCGTTGAGGATAATGGGCGCCTGGGCTGCTTCACAGAGGCGAGCGGCGGTCTGCACGGCCTGGTGGTCATCGTCAGCGTGGAGGACCAGACCCAGGATGCCGGCGCCGACGCGGGCGACACGCTCGCCGCCGCAGAGGCCGGAGAGGCGGTGACCGACGGTGGTCAGCAGGCTGGCCATGGAATCGTAGCCGATGGCGCTGCGCAGGATCTCAAAGCGGTCGATCCCGAACAGGATCACATAGACCGGCTCGCCGCCCGCGGCGAGCCGCTCCAGAGACAGGCGGTTGCCCAGGCCGGTTTCCTGGTCATGCAGTGCCATGTGGGCCAGGCGCGCGTCGTGGTCGTGCGGAGCCGGCCGGCCAGGAGCGGGGGAAAGCAGCGCTGACAGGTACGCGAGCGGACTGCGCATCCCCCGCGTGTAGCGCAGGGTCGTGAAGCGGGCGTAAACCCTGATCAGTTGCGAATTACTCGCAGAATACCTTGCGTGCACCAGCCAAGCTGATATTGCGAGCGCATCGCAATATCAATCAAGGCTCCTCCACCATGTCGCTTTCCGGTTCCGAAGCCCTTCGCGCGTTGCTGTTCGCCTCGAGCGCCGCCGGCATGCTGATGGCCGGACCCGCCCTGGCCGAGCCGGGTGCGAACGGGACCGATCCCCAGGACGCCACCAACCTGGGCACCATCACCGTCGACGGAGAGCCCACGCGCCGCGAGCCGCAATCGCCCGAGTTCGTTGCGCCTTTGGTCGACACGCCCCGGGCGGTGACCATCATTCCCCAGCAGATCATCGAGCAGACGGCCGCGACCTCGCTGCAGGACATCCTGCGCAATTCGCCCGGGATCACCTTCGGCGCGGGCGAGGGCGGCCAGCCGCTGGCGGACCGGCCCTTCATCAGGGGACAGTCCTCCGGCAACAACATCTTCGTCGACGGCATCCGCGACTCGGGCGGGCAGCAGCGCGAGGTCTTCAACCTGGAACAGGTCGAGGTCGTGAAGGGACCGGACGCCGTCTATTCCGGCCGCGGCTCGGGCGGCGGCAGCATCAACCTGGCGTCCAAGGCGCCGCGCCTCGCCGACTTCACGCATCTGGGGCTCGGGGTCGGGACCGACGGCTATATGCGCGGCACGATCGACCAGAACTGGAACCTCGGCGAGACGGCAGGCCTGCGCCTGAACCTGATGGGATCGCAGGGCGACGTGCCGGGCCGTGATGCAGTGGACTTCGACAAATGGGGCCTAGCCCTGTCGCTGGCCGCAGGGCTGGGCACGGATACCTCGGCGACGTTCAGCTTCTATCACCTGACCAGCAACCAGATGCCGGACTACGGCATCCCGCTGTTTACCAAGATCGGGGTGCGGACCACCGACAGCGGCATTCTGGATGTGCCGTACGACAGCTTCTACGGCCTGACCGCCCGGGACTATCTGACCAACGAGGTCGACAGCCTGACCTTCGAGATGGAGCACGCCATCACCCCGGATCTGACCATCCGCAACGTCAGCCGCTATGCCGAGACGCTGAACGACTATGTGGTCACCAACCCGGGCGACGGCGGCAATATCACCAACGGCGGGGCCGCCCTGATCGGCGGCGAATACTGGATGAGGCGCGGAACCAAGTCGCGCTGGAACCCCAACACCACCATTGCCAACGTCACCGACCTGACCGGCCGGACGACGATCGGCGGGATGGAGCATCGCTTCAACCTCGGGCTGGAGCTGGCGCAGGAGAGGAACCGCAACGCCTCCTACACGGTGGTGACGACGAGCGGCTCGGCCTGCCCCGCCCCGCTGACCGGATTCGACTGCACCCGGGTCTATGATCCGACCCCCTCGGATCCCTGGGCGGGAACCATCACCCGCGGGGTGATCAGCAGCAGCACTACCGGAACCGTGGGCCTTTACGCCCAGGATTCGATCGCGCTCGCGGAGCGTTGGATCCTGAATCTGGGCGTGCGCTACGACGATTTCTCGGTCGAGGGGCGGAACGGCACGGGCACGATCGCCGCGCCCGTTTATACGGCGGTCGGCGGCGACTGGGACTTCGTCAACTACCAGGTCGGTGTGGTGTTCAAGCCGACCACGAGTTCCAGCATCTACGTCTCCTGGGCCACCTCCGCGACGCCGCCGACCATTTCGGCGGGCGACCAGAACACCGGCGGCGCGGTCGGGACCGAACTGCTCGAGCCAGAGGAAACCGAGAGCTTCGAGGTCGGGGCCAAGGCGAATCTGTTCAATGATCGACTGGCGCTGTCGGCCGCGGCCTTCGTGCTGAGGCGCGAGAATGCCCAGATACAGGTGTCTCCGGGCGTATTTGAGCAGGCCGGCGAGGCGGAGGTGAAGGGGATCGAACTGGGCGTTTCGGGCAACGTCACCCCGGCGTGGCAGGTGTTCGGCGGCTACACCTGGATGGACTCGGAACTGGTCTCGGGCGCCTACAACAACGTCAACGTGGGCGACCCGCTGGCCAATACGCCGGAGCACACCTTCAGCCTGTTCAGCACCTACAGGGTGACGCCGAAGCTCAGCCTGGGGGGCGGCGTCTACTATGTCTCCGACAGCTTCGGCGGCAATCAGGGCGGGGCGGGCGGAGGGACCAACCGGGTCTATGCGCCGGCCTGGACCCGAGTCGACCTGTTCGCGTCGTACGACCTGACCGACAGCGCCTCGCTGCAGCTGAACGTCCAGAACGCGGGCGACGAGGCCTACATCCTGCGCACCAACGGCGTGCACCACGCCGACGTGGCGCCGGGTCGCCAGGCCATCCTGACGCTCAATCTGCGCTACTGAGGCGGGCGATGCTGCTGCACATTCCGGGCGTCTTCTCCAGGGACGAGGTCGCGAGGCTGCGAGAGCGGCTGGACGCCGGGCCGTGGGCGGACGGCAACATCACCTCCGGCCACCAGTCGGCGACCGCCAAGGTCAACCGCCAGCTGCCCGAGGACTGCGCCGAGGCGCGGGAGGTCGGGGCCTTGGTGGCTCAGGCGCTGAACGCCAATCCGATGTTCGTGTCGGCGGCCCTGCCGCACACGATCTTCCCGCCGCTCTTCAACGCCTACGAGGGCGGCGAGCATTTCGGGACCCATGTCGACAACGCCATCCGGCAGCGGGGAAACGTCCGCATCCGGAGCGACCTGTCGGCGACGCTCTTTCTCGAGGAGCCCGAGGCCTACGACGGCGGTGAGTTGATCGTCGAGGAGATGTACGGGCCGCAGTCGGTCAAGCTGCCGGCCGGGGATCTGGTGCTGTATCCGTCCAAGAGCCTGCACAGGGTGACGCCGGTGACGCGCGGCCGGCGGGTGGCGAGTTTTTTCTGGATTCAGAGCCTTGTGCGCAACGACGCCGACCGGGAGACGCTGTTCCGCCTGGATGTCGCGATCCAGCGCGTCAATGCGGACAAGGGACCAAAGGACCCGGCCGTGCTGGAGCTGACGGCGATCTATCACAACCTGCTGAGGCGCTGGACCGAGGTCTGACGACGGCGCCATTGGCGCGTCCAGGCGACTTCCGGGCGTCGGCCGTGCCAAGCCCCGGCGACAACCGATAGTCCGGGACTTGTGGGCCTCTAGTAGACGTCGCGGCGGTAGCGGCCGGTCTCGGCGAGGTCGAGCAGGCTGTCGGCGCCGAGCGCGGTCTCAAGCGCGGCGTGGACCCCCGACGACATGCCTTCGAGACTGCCGCAGACGAGAATGACGGCGCCGCGATCGACCCAGGCCCCGAGTTCGTCAGCGTTCTGAACAAGGAGATCCTGAACGTAGCGACCGTCGCCGGCGTCGCGCGAGAAGGCGCGGTCGACCCGGGTGAGCACACCGGCGGTCAAGGCGGCCTGAAGCTCGTCGTCGAGCAAGGCGTCGCACGCCGAGGTGCGCTCGCCGAACATCAGCCAGGCGCCCCCGTGCAGCCCGCCGCTGCGGGCGCGCCAGTGGGCGCGGAGGCCTGCCAGGCCGGTGCCATTGCCGATCAGGATCAGCGGCGTCTCCGGCGCTGGCCCGTGGAAGCCGCGGTTGGTGCGGATGCGCATCTGCACCGGATCGCCGGCGCCGAGACCGCGGATCAGCCAGCCGGAGGCGAGGCCGGGGGAGCCGTCCGGCCGGGTCGCCAGCCTGACGATGAACTCGACCCGTCCGTCCGAAGGGAGGGAGGCCACCGAATATTCGCGGCTCGCCGGGGCGACGCCGTCGACCGCGGGCAGACCGATCTCGGCGATGTCGCCGGCCACCCAGGCGGGGCTGTGATCGACCGGTTCGAAAGCCAGCAGCCAGGCCTCGCCGCCGGGGCTGCCGGGATTGAGATGGGTGCGGGCGGCGAGACGCCAGCGGTCGTAGGCGGGGGGCGTCCAGTCGGCCTTGACGGCCTGGCCGGTGACCACGCCGAGCTGGCGCTGCCAGTGGCGGATGGCGCCGGCGTCGCCGTTGTCGACCTCGGTCCGGTCGAACAGGGGCGCGGCGCCCGAACGCTGGAGCCAGCTGTCGAGCGCCCGGCCGAAACCGCAGAAGTCGGCATAGGTGCGGTCGCCGAGCGCGAGCAGGGCGTAGGACAGGCCGCCGAGATCGGCGGGCGCGGTCATATGCTTGCGGGCGAACCACGACATGGCGTCTGGGGCGTCGCCCTCGCCGGTTGTGGAGGCGACGATCAGCACCCGACCAGCGGCCTTCAGGTCTCCGGGTTCGAGGTCGCCGAGCAGGGCCACGCGGGCGGGAACGCCAGCGTCAGACAGGCTGGAGGCCGTCATCCAGGCCAGTTCCTCAGCCTGGCCGGTCTGGCTGGCGAAGGCGACGAGGAGGGCGTCCGAACCCTCGGTCGGAGCCAGCACAGCAGCGCGGTGGGACGCGGCGCGGCGGGCGCGGGCGCGGCGCCACGCCACCGCCGCCACGATCAGCAGCCACAGGGCGACGGCGGTCGCCGCCCACAGCCAGCGGACCGGATCCTGGGTCACGCGCCCTCGTTCAACATGGCGGCGAAGGCGGGGGTGATCGTCTCGGTCAGGCCGTCCCCGTCGCGCACGACGAAGGCGGCGGCGATGTCCATGGCCCCGGCGAAGGCCGGGCCCTCCTCCGGTCCCATCACGGTGAGGGCGGTGGCCATGGCGTCGGCGTACAGCGCCGTATCGGCGAGGACCGTCACCGAGGCGACGCCGTTGTCGACCGGGCGTCCGGTGCGGCCGTCGAGGGTGTGGCTGTAGACCTGGCCATAGACCTCATAGCGGCGGACCCAGTCGCCCGAGGTGGCCACAGCCATGTCGAAGAGGGCGGCGACGGTGCGGGGGGCGGGCGCCCCGGGGGCCTGCTGCAGTTCGACCCACCAGGGATGACCGTCCGGCTTGACCCCGGCGCCACGCAGTTCCCCGCCGATCTCGACGAGATGATGGGTGGCGCCCATGGCCGCGAGCCGTTCGGAGACCCTGTCGACGGCATGGCCCTTGGCGATGCCCGACAGGTCCAGCTTGACGCCACCGAGCTGTTGCACGGCGCGGGCGTCGCGGTTGAGGCGCAGCCGGCCCCAGCCGCTGACGGCGAGGGCGGCGGCGATCTCGTCCTCGAAGGGAACGGTGGGGCCAGCGCCGAAGGCGTCGAGCGGGCGGGGGCCGGGCGGGCCGAAACCCCACAGGTCGACGAGGGCGCCGAGGGTCGGGTCGACCGCGCCATTGGTGTCGTCCGCCAGTTCGAGCGAGGCGTTGAGGAGTGACCAGAAGGGCTCCGAAACGGCCCAGAACCCAGGAGGGGCGGCGTTGAGGCGCGACAGCTCGGAGCGGGGCTCCCAATGGCTGAACAGGAGGATGATCCGGTTCAGCTCGTCATCGATGGCGGTCTGGAAGGCGGCGCGGTCGGGGCCCGGCGGCGGGGCGAGGCGGACGGCCCAGGTCGTGCCCATGGTTTCGCCCGCGAAGTCCCAGATCAGGTCCGACGGCGGGCGCGTGGGGGCCTTGCCGTGGGTCGGGATCAGTACCCGGTTGTCGACGCGCGGACCGTCGCCGCCGATCAGCATCGGCGGCGGGGCGGAGCGGCCAGGCCCGGAACCGGCGTCCGTCAGGGGAGCACTTCCATGACGCCGTTGTACTGGGCCGAGGCGGCCGGGCGGCCGTCGGCGGCGGGGGTGCGGACCGAGGCGTTCAGCCAGTACATGCCCGGTTCGGGCCAGGTCACGGTGAAGGAGCCGTCGGCGGCGGTCCTGACGGTCATCTCTTCCGGATTGTCGCGGTAGCGCGCGCCGCCGCGGGCCACGGTGACGTCGAGATCGGCGGCCGGGGCGCCGTCGCGGACCAGTTTGAAGGTCGCGGGCTCGCCGGCGACGAGGTCGTTCGGATGGGTGACCGGGACCAGCTCCATGCCCTTGCCGGTGGGCTGCAGGGCGTCCGTGGTCGGGGCGCCCAGGGTGACGAAGGTCTCGACGCGGCTGTCCGAACGGGTGACGGTCACCTCGGTGGCGTCGGCGGGGATGCTGGCGGCCATGTCAGCCTCGGTCCCGCGAAAGCGCTTCGTCGCGCCGTCCTGCTTGTAGCTGACCACGACGCCGCCCATCACATTGGCGACGCGCCAGGTGCCCGGCTGGGTCAGGTGCAGGTCGAAGGTCGAGCGGTAGCGGCTGCGCATCACGTTCTCGGGCGCGACCGTCGAGCCGTCCGGGGCCGTGATGACCAGGCCGTCGAGGCCCATGGCGGCGTGGTCGGCGATGAAGACGCCGTTGGACATGCCGGCGTCGAAGCCGACCCAGGCGTCCGTGCCCGACAGAACCGTCGAGGTCGGCGCGAGCCAGGCGCGATGGGCCTGGGCCGACATCGGCAGGGCCAGGGCCGAGAGGGCGGCGATCAGGGCGAGCGACTTCTTCATGGCGAGGGTCCTTTAGCGGGTGACGGTGACGCTGACGGCGCCGAGTTCGGTGGCGCCGGAGGCGCGGGCGGTGTTGGGAGCGCCCCAGCGGAAGGGCACGCGGACGGCTTCACGGCCGCCCAGTTCCCGCGCCGCCTCGACGACCAGGACGTAGTCGCCGGCGGGCAGGTCGCGCAGGCGGGCGCCCGGCACGGCGACGGTGTGGCGGCCCGGAGCCTTGGTGGCGCTGGAAATCCCGTCGGCGGGCAGGGTCATGGCGCGGCCGCCGCGGCGCCACCAGGTGCGCATGTCCTTGAGCCAGTCCTTGCCCTCGGCGAGGTTCGAGACCTCGTACCAGACGGCGAGGGTGCGAACGGCCGTGTTGTCGGGGCGCTCGATCCACACGGCGACATAGGGGCGGTGGTAGGCGGCGACCGACAGGCGCGGGATCTCGACCGAGACGTTCAGGTCGGCGGCGAAGGCCGGTGCGGCGGCGGCGCTGGCGGCGATGGCGGTGGCGGCGAGGGTGAGCTTACGCATGGGACACTCGTTCGGGTCGAAGGGGGCGATCAGTGAATGAACAGCAGGGCGATGACGGCGGGAATCAGCAGGCCGAGGCCGAGCAGCGGCCAGGTCGAGGGGCGCTGGCGGGCGTGCAGCCAGGTCAGGCCGAAGCCGGTGACGGCGAAGACGACGCAGGCGGCGGCGAAGACGTCGATGAACCAGTACCAGACAGGGCCGGTGTTGCGGCCCTTGTGCAGGTCGTTGAGCCAGGCGACCCAGCCGCGCGTGGTGCGCTCGCGCAGAGCCTCGCCGGTGGCGCGGTCGATGGTCAGCCAGCCATCGCCGCCGGGCTCGGGCAGGGCGACGTAGATCTCGTCGGCGGTGGTTTCGGTGGGGCGGCCGGCGATCCGGACCTTGAAGGCGTCGGCGGCCCAGCGGGCGACCGCGTCGGGCACGGGCGCGGTGGTCTCGTCCGGGAAGGCGCCGAGCCGTTCCACAAGGGGCGCGGGCAGGGTTGCGATCCGCTCGATCGTGACCGGCTCGGCCGGGATGTCGGCGGCGTGGTTCAGGGTGATGCCGGTGACGGCGAACAGCAGCAGGCCGATCAGGCTGAGGGCGGCTGAAATCCAGTGCCACTGATGCAGCTGCTTGAGCCAGAACGAGCGTCTGGCGTTCAGGGCCTTCGGGGGCCTGGCGGGCGCGGCGGCGTCGGTCACGTCCGGCTTGTGCCGAAGTTGCGAACCGTTTGCAATAGAGGGATTCTACGGATCAGCGTGACAGTCTGACGCCGAGGCTGAGCGTGCGCGGCGGGCCGAAGCCGGCGACGCCCGCGCCGGTCTCCGACACCTCCACCTCCGCGTCGTACAGGTTGTCGGCGGCGAGCCAGATCGTTGTGGACGGTGTTACGGCCCAGTCGGCGCGCAGGTCGACCGTGCCGGCGGCTTTGAGGACGCGGCTGTTGAGGTCGTCGTCGAAGCGGCGGCTCTCCCAGCGCAGGTCGGCGGCGAGGGCGAGGCGGTCCGTCGGGCGCCACTCCAGCCCGGCCGTGGCGCTCCAGATCGGGGCCTGGGCCGGGCGCAGTCCGGTCAGCTGCGGCGCCATGGCGCCGCCGTCCACCCGGGCGTCGGTGGCGGACAGGGCGGCTCGCAGCGATAGCCGGTCGGTGAGGGCGAGGCGGCCATCGAGCTCGACGCCGGTAGCTTCGATGGTCCCGGCGTTCATGCGCTGGCGCAGCACGCCGCCGGCGGGGACGAAGCCGGCGCGGGGGAAGGTGGCGGGGCCTTCCCCGATGGTGACGTTGACGATGGCGTCCTCGATCCGCGTCCAGAAGGCGGTGGCGGTCAGGGTGGCGCGGTCCCCGGACCAGGCCCAGCCGGCCTCGACGCCGGTGAGGCGTTCCGGCTGCAGGGCGGCGTTGGCCTCGGTCAGGTCGTTGCCGACGCGGAACGGGCGGTGCAGTTCGTTGAGAGTCGCCGGGCGGAAGCCGGTGTAGGCGGCGAGACGCAGGGCGTGGCCGCTTCCGAGATCGCGCCGGGCGGCGAGACGGGCGCTGACGACCTCGCCTGAGCGGTCGGGATCGGTCTCGTCCAGCGTCGGCAGGCCGGTGGCGAGGTCGGTCTCGAGCCTGCGGCCGTTCTCGCTGCGCCAGCCGTCGTAGCGGAGGCCTCCCGCAACGAGCCAAGGACCCGAGGTCCACGACCCCTCGACGTAGACGCCGGCCACGGAGGTCTCGCCGCCGGCGACGCGGCCGCGGGTGAAGCCAGCTCCGAGATTGCGAAACCGCTCGCGCGTCTCGCCTTCGTTGAAGCGGGCGTCGGCGCCGAGCTCCCATTCGACGCGGGCGATCCCGCTGACGATGATCCTGCGCAGGGCGGCGTTGAGGCCCCAGCCCGTGGCGGGGGTCTCGTACTGGTCGTTGGCGGGCGTGGTGGAGGCGCGGTCGGCGGCGACGGCGACGGAGGCGTTGGCCAGGTCGCTTTCGCGCCGCCAGGCCTGCAGCCGCCAGCCGGGGCGGTCGGCGCGGGGCTGGACGGCGGCCGTGGCGGATATGGCGTGGCCGCTGGCGGTGGCGCGCGCGCCGGCGAGGCCGGAGCCGCGCTCTTCCTCGAAGGCCGATGCGCGCAGGGAGACGACGGCTTGCGAGACGGGAATATCGGCGCGCAGGGCGGCGCTGCTGACCTCCAGATCGAGCGGCGTGTCGGCGGCGCCGGCGTCGGGGCCGCGCACGGGGACATAGCCATCGCTGGTCTCGTGCAGGGCGGAGGCGACGAGGCGGACGGAGCCGACATCGGCGGCGCCGGACGCGGCCAGGCGGGCGCCGCCACGCTCGCCGAGGGAGGCGTCGAGCAGGGCGCCGGAGTCGCGCTCGCGCAGCTGGATCACGCCGGTCAGGGCTCCGGCACCGTACGGGCCTGCCCCGGAGCCGCGCAAGATGTCGAGGCCGGACAGGCTTTCGGTCGGAACCTGGGACCAGATCACCCAGCCGCCGAACGGGTCGTTCAGGGGCACGCCGTCGAGGGTGACGAGGGTGCGGCCGGCGCCGGAGGGGGCGATGGCCCGCAGGCTGATCCCCTGGGTGGTCGGATTGGCGGCGAGGCTGGAGGTGCGGCGGAACAGGGAGACGGCCGGGACGGCGGCCAGCGCCTCGTCGAGCCGCTGCTGGTCGCGCAGGTCGCGCTCGTCGAGACGGATCACCGAGAAGGCGGCCTCGCCGGCGGCGGGCGGCAGGCGGGCGCCGGTGACGACGACGTCCGGAAGCGGGGGTGGGGGGAGCTGGAGCATGAAGCGCTACAATACCCCCGGGAGGGAAGGGTTGCGATCCACGCGGGTCAGGCGGCGGCGGCGACTTCGCCGTTCAGCACCTTGCGGATGGCGTTCAGCAGGGCGTCGGGCTGGATCGGCTTCTGCGCGACCCCGTCCATGCCGGCGGCGAGATAGGCGATCTCATCGCGGGGATCGGCGTTTGCGGTCAGGGCGAGTATCGGAATGCGGGCTGCGGGGCCGGCCAGGGCGCGGATGGCGCGGGTCGCCTCGACGCCGTCCATCACCGGCATCTTGATGTCCATAAGCACCAGGTCGAAGGCCGCGGACTGGACGCGCTCGACGGCGGCGAGGCCGTTCTCGACGGTCTCGGAGGTGCATCCGAACAGGTCGAGCACCTTGCCGGCGACGAAGCGGTTGGTCGGATTGTCGTCGGCGATCAGGACGTGGAGGGTGTCGTGCGGCGTCGGCTCCTCCATCGCCACGGCGCCGGCGTGCTGCGCTTCGGCCAGGGGCAGCCGCAGAACGAAGCGGAAGCGGGCCCCGCCGCAGGCCGAGCGGTCGACCGCGATGTGGCTGTCGAGGCGTTCGACGATCTGGCGGCAGATGGCCAGGCCGAGACCGGCGCCGGCGCCCTCACGGCCGGCGCGGCCGGTGTTGAAGGGCTCGAAGATCACCTTCGCGGCGGCCTCGTCGATGCCGGGACCGCTATCCTCGACGGTCACGGCGACCTCGGCCGCGTCACCCCCGATCCGGCTTTCGACCAGGACGGCGACACGGCCGGAAGGCGTGAACTTGATCGCATTGCCGATGAGATTGTTCATCAACTGCTTCAGCCGCATCTCGTCGGCGACGACCCAGGGCGCGGCGTCGGCCTCGCAGGTCACGGAGAGGGCGAGCGCCTTTTCCTCGGCGCGAGGCGACCACAGCGCGAGCAGATCGTGGGCCAGGCCCTCAAGCCGGACGGGAGCCGGTTCGAAGGTCATCAGACCGTTCTCGGCCCGGGACATGTCGAGCGCGTCGGTGAGCAGGCGTAACAGGCTCTGACCTGAATCGAGGATGGTGCGGACATGGGGCCGCAGGGCGTCCTGCGCCAGCTCGCGATCCATCAGGGCCGCGACCCCGAGCACGCCGTTCAACGGCGTGCGGATTTCGTGACTCATCACTGCCAGGAATTCGGACTTGGCGCGGCTGGAGGAGCGGGCCTCCTGTTCGGCGCGGGCGAGATCCCGGGCCAGGGCGCTCATGGCCTCGGCCCGGCGGCGGTGGATGGCGCTGCCGGCCTGAAGCAGGTGGATCCCGGCCCCGACCCCGGCGTAGCGCCCTCCCGACGTGACGACGAAGCCGTTCAGAAGCGCGCCGAGACTGGCGGCGTCGACGCTCTCGAACAGGGTTTCGGCGTCGGCTTCGGCGTTCAGGATGCGCGGCACGGGGTCCATGAAGCTGGAGGCCGGCCGGCGAGCATAGAGGGCGCGCCCGAACTCGGCCGCCATGCGCAGGGTGAAGGCGTTGCGCTCGACGAGGCCGACCGGACGATCGCCCGGGTCGACCACGGCGATGGCCAAGGTGTCCGGCTCGCGGTTGAACAGGTCGAGGACGTGGGCGCCGGGCGTGTCCGGGGTGATCGGCGCAGCGGCGCTCGCAAAGTCTCCAATCCGGGCCATCGATCCTCGCGCTCTGAACGGCCGCGAGGTAGGCCGCCGCGCCTTAACAGCAGCTTTGCCGTATGTGAATTTTTAGCGAGTTTCTTTTAAAGATCAGTCCGCTGACGGATCGCTCAGGCGCTTCAGAAGCTCCGCTGCGAACTGCGAAAGGGTGTCGTCGCGGGCGCCCATGACGACGATGCGGTCGCCGGGACGGGCGAGGGTGACGAGACGGTCGCCGCAGGCCTCGCGGGTCGGCAGGGCCTCGGCGTTTCGGCCGGCGGCCCGGACGCCTGAGGCGATGTCTTCGCTGCCGACGCTGCGGTCCGTCGTGCCGCCGTAGTAGACCGGCTCGGGCATGAGCAGGACGTCCTCGTCCCGCAGCAGGCCGGTGAAGCCGTCGATGAACTCGTCCTTCATCAGCCGGAGAGGCCCGAAGCCGTGCGGCTGGAACAGGACCAGCAGCCGGCCGTCGAAGGCGTGCAGGGTCTTGAGGGTGGCGGCGATCTTGTCCGGGTTGTGGGCGAAGTCGTCGATCACGGTGACCCCGTTCGAGGTCCCGACCACCTCCATGCGACGGCGGATGCCGGCGAAGGTCCCCAAGCCGTCGACGGCCTGGTCGAGCGGCACGCCGATGGCTCGGACCGCGCCGAGGGCGGCGAGGGCGTTGGCGACATTGTGGGCCCCGGGGACCGGCAGGGCCACCGGGTGGTCGGTTCCCGCAGCGCGGTCGGTGAGACGGAAGCGCATGCCGGCGGGCAGCGGCTCGAGGTCGTGGGCCGAGAGATCGGCCGTGTCGTTGCCGAGCGCAAAGGTCACGACGGCGTCGCCGCGTCCGGCCTCGACCATGGACTGCGCGAGGGCGGCGGTCTCGGGATTGTCGAGGTTGAGGACGGCGGTGGCCGAGCGGGCGGTGAAGCCGCCGAACAGGTCGCGGAGCTCCTCCATCGACTTGTGGTCCAGCGAGATGTTGGAGACCACGGCGACGGTCGGGTCGTAGCGGGCGATGGAGCCGTCGGACTCGTCGACCTCGGAGACGAACAGGTCGCGGCCGCCGATCAGGGCGCTGGCGAACGGGTGGTCGGCGTCGGCGAAATTCTTCATCACCGCGCCGTTCATGACGGTGGGGCGGCGGCCGGCCTGGTGCAGGATCCAGGCGATCATGCCAGTGATGGTGGACTTGCCCGAAGTGCCGGCGACGCCGATCGAGGTCGGGGCGGCGTTGAACAGTTCGCTGAGCAACTGGGGTCGGGTCTTGATGGCGGCGCCGACCCGCTTCGCCGCGCCGATGTCGGGGACCGTGTCCTCGATGGCCCCGGTGGCGACGACGATCTGGTCCGGGCGGGTGACGCCGGACCCGTCCTGCGGATGCAGGGCGACGCCATGGGCCTCGAGCCAGGCGAATTTCTCCGGCGTGCGGCCCTGGTCGCGGGAGCGGTCGGAGCCCTCGATCCGCCCCCCCTGCGCCTGGACAATCATCGCCAGGGGCAGCATGCCCGAGCCGCCGATGCCGCAGAAGAAATAGTCGTCTTGATTCATGAGGGCGAAACCGGGGAATGTCCGGCGGCCTGACTAGCACGCCCGGGCGGGGAGAACAGATGAAGATCGGCATCGTCAACGCCAGTTCGCGCTTGAACCGGGAGCGGGCGGAGGCCGTGCACGACTGGTTCGCGGCCAATGTCCCGGACGGCTCGATCAAGGTGGTGTTTCACCCGGCCAGCTTCGGCAAGCACGGGCATTTCGGAGGGGACGACGCCAGCCGGGCCGCCGCCTTCGTCGAATACGCCAACGATCCGCGGCTGGACGCGGTGTGGTTCGCGCGAGGCGGCTATGGATCGTGCCGCATCGCCGAGGCCGTGCTGCCGCGGCTGACGGATGTGGCGCGCAACAAGCGGTATCTGGGATATTCCGACGCGGGGACGCTGCTGGCGGGGCTCTACAAGGCGGGGTTCCCGCATGTTGCCCACGGGCCGATGGCCTCGGACGCGGTGCGCAGCGACGCGGCGGCGTGGCGGGCGCTGAACTGGCTGAAGCGCGGCGATCCGGCCTCGTGGGAGCCGTCGTTGCACGAGGATCCGCGGCCGGCGGTCGCCTTCAATCTGAGCATTCTCGACGCCCTGGTCGGGACCGCCCTGGAGCCTGACCTGAGCGGCCATGTGCTGATGCTGGAGGACGTGTCCGAGCCGCTGTACCGCGTCGACCGGATGATGTTCCATCTGACCGGCCAGGCTTCGATCCGCAAGGTGGCGGGCATCCGTCTGGGGCGGGTGTCGGACATCGTCGAGAACGATCCCGATTTCGGCCTGACCCCGGAAGAGATCGTCCGCTACTGGTGCCAGCGGTCGGGCATCCCGTATCTCGGCGCCGCGGACATCGGCCACGACCGCGAGAACAAGGTCGTGCCGTTCGGGCCGCGGTAGGCGCGACAGCGGCGACGCTGGCGCCCGGCCTGTCCCCGGGCCATGTTCGCAACGCATGAACCGACGCAACCTGTTGATCCGCGCCGCAGGACTGGCCGCCGTCGTCGGCGCCGCCTGGTGGGCCCGCGAGACCCTCTTCTGGCCCGCGCCCGACCTGGGCTTTGGCGAAGACGGCGCGACGCCGTGGCTGCCCTATGCGCGGCGGGCCAATGTCCCCACCGTCAGGGTCCGGGTCGAGGGGCGCGAGGTCATCGCCCTGATTGACACCGGGGCCCAGTATTCGGTGATCGACCGGGCGCTGGTCGAGGCCCTGCCGGCGCAGCGGCGGTCGATCTTCGAGATGCCGCTGGTGGCCTATGGGGTTGGCGGCGGCACGCAGATGGGTCGGGGCACGACGCTTGAGGTGACCCTGCCGGGCCTGGTCATCGGCAAGCTGCGGGCGGCGATCCTCGACCTCGGGCCGTTGGCCTCGGACGGCGGATTGAACACGCCGCTGATCCTCGGGCGCGACGTGCTGGAGCATCTGGTGCTGGCGATCGATCCGGCCCGGCGGCACGTCCGGCTGATCGCGCGCGAGGCCTTCGTGCGTCCGCCGGACCTTGCGCCGGCGACGGTGCGGCGGTCGGGCGGCGGTCTGGTCGCCCAGGTCACGGTCGAGGGCGTGGCGTTGGACGCGGTGGTGGACACCGGCGCCTCGTCGCTGCTGGCGCTGGACAAGGCGACCGCCGAGGCCGCGGGCCTGCTGGACGGGCGTCGGCAGGAGGTCGGGACCAGCCTTGTGCTGGGCGGGGCCATGCAGGCCGCCGTGCTGGAGGCGCGCACCGTGACCTTCGCCGACCACCTGTACCGGCGGGTGCAGGTCGGGGTGTTCGACCAGCCGCCGCTGCCGAACTTTCCCGGCGCCCTCGTCGGCATGGAGGCGTTCATGGGCCGTCGGGCCGCCTTTGATCTCGGGGCCGGCACGCTGCACGTGTCGCAGCCGCTGGACCTGACGGTCGGACGGGCGGCCTAGAGGACCGAGAGAGTGTCGCAGGCGGCGGGATCGCCCGACTCATAGCCGCGGCGCAGCCACTCGACACGCTGGGCCGAGGAGCCGTGGGTGAAGCCCTCCGGCACGACGCGGCCGCCCTGCCGGCGCTGCAGGGTGTCGTCGCCAATGGCGGAGGCGGTGCGCAGGCCCTCTTCCAGATCGCCGGCCTCCAGCGCGACGGCGCCATTGGAGACGGCCGAGGCGTTGCGGGCCCAGACCCCGGCGTAGCAGTCGGCCTGAAGCTCGAGCGCGACGGAGTACCGGTTGGCCTCGGCCTGGCCCGAGGCGCGCTGCTGGGCCCGCTGCACCTGCTGCGACGTCCCCATGAGAGTCTGGACATGGTGACCGTATTCGTGGGCGATGACATAGGCCCGGGCGAAGTCGGCGGCCGAAGCGCCGAGCTGGCTTTCCATCTGCTGCCAGAACGACAGGTCCAGATACACCCGCCGGTCGCTGGGGCAGTAGAAGGGCCCCATGGCGGACTGGCCGAAGCCGCAGCCTGTCGAGGTGCCCTGCTCGTAGAGAATGACGGTCGGCGGCTGATAGCCCTGCAGCTGCGTCTTCCAGACGTCGTCCACATTCGTCCCGATGACGTCGACGAAGGCGCCGGCCTGATCCGCGGGGCTGCCCCGGGTTCCCTGTTCGGAACTGCCGACGCCGCCGAGCTGGCTGGTGATCTGCTGGGTCGTCTGCGGATCGATGCCGAAGACGAAATAGCCGATCGCGGCGAGAACGAGCGCGCCGATGCCGCCGCCAGCGATCCCGACGCCGCCCATGCCGCGGCGGTCCTCGATGTTGCCGCCGCGTCGTCCGCCCTGCCAGCGCATGATCCGTTCCCTCGTCCCTCTGAATGAAGCCAAGCAGGAACGCGGCCGTCAGGGAAGGGATGCAGGAGCGAACAGGCTCAGCGGGCGGGACGGTCCAGCCAGGCGTCGATCTGGGTGACGCTGCTGGCGGTGGCGCGGCGGCGTTCGGTGGCGGACTCGCGCAGGGCGCGCTCTTCCTCGGGCGAGCGGAGGGCGCGGTAAGGCGGCGGCTGGAGTGGTTCCGGCTGGCGGGCCGCCTCGATCTCGAGCCGGTTCAGGCGGGTTTCGAGCTGGAGCTGGCGCGCAAAGGCTTCGCGCTGGTCGGCCCGGGCGCGCAGACGGTCGATCTCGTAGCGGTGCTGGTCGGCCTGGTAGCGGTGCAGGTCGGCGCCCGGCGAGACGTGGGGCGGAATCGCCTGGGCCAGCGCCGGGGACGCGGCGGCCAGGGCTGTGGCGGCGATCAGGATGCGGACCAGGGTCATGCGCACAAGATGGGCCCGGGGCGGCCCGTCGCCAAGCGTGGCCGGAGTCACCGGCCCGGGGAGAGGGTCCAGACGCGGGTGCGCTTGACGGCCGAATCCTCCAGTTCGCGCGTGGTCGGCACCTCGTATTCGGCCAGGAGATCGAGGCCGGACTTCGGAAAGTAGGTCCGCAGGGGATCGCCGACCAGGACGTGGACGCCCCGACCGGCGGCGGTGGTCAGCCAGGCGAGAACCCGCCCGGCCATGGGCTTTTCGTAGAAGACGTCGCCGGCGCAGATCACCTCGACGTCAGGCGGCGGGCCGTCGAGCAGGTCGGCCCCCGTGAAGGTGGCCGTCACGCCATTGGCTTCGGCGTTGAGGGCGACGGCGGCGGCGCAGAACGGGTCGATGTCGGCGCAGAGGGCCGAGGCCGCGCCCGCCTTCATGGCCGCGATGCCGACGAGGCCGGAGCCGGCGGCGAAGTCGAGCACGCGCCGGCCGGCGACCTCGCCCGGGTTGTCCAGCAGCCAGCGGGCGAGACCCTGTCCGCCGGCCCAGGCGAAGGCCCAGAACGGCGGCGGCAGACCCATCTCGCCGAGCTCCTCCTCGGTGAGCCGCCAGATCGGCGTGACCTCGTCGGCCAGCCACAGGGAAATCTCCGGCGCGTGCGGCACGGGCTGCAGGCGGGTATTGGCGAGGATGAAGGCGGCGGGATCGGCGATCGGCATCCCGCCTCCTTACAGGGTTCCGGCGGACCGGGCGCGCGTGCCGACGGTTAGGGGGCCAGCGCCCCGGCGGGCTCGAGAAAGCCGAGGCGGCGCAGTTCCGCGATCGAGCCGGCGGCGGTCTTGTGAGGGATGAAGACGCCGCCCTCCTTCTCCCACAGGTGGCGGAATTTGACCGTGTCGTCGACGAGGGCGTCGCCCGGATGGCAGTGCTCTCGCTTGAGCGCCGAGGAGGTGGTGATCACCTGGACGCCGGGGAAATGGCGGGCGGCCCAACGGCGCTTCTGCGGCTCGGCCCAGGCGCCGCGCGGCAGGCCGGTCAGGATGACGGGATCGCGATGGCGGACGGCCTCGTACAGGTCCATGGCGTCGGGCAGCAGGTCGAGGGTGTCGAAGAAGTCCGGCGTGGAGGCGATGCGGGCCCAGAAGGCCTGCAGACCGAAGCGCTGTTCGAAGCGCCGCGGCGGCATGCCGAGCACGGCGGCGGCGCCCCCTTCGAAGTCGGCGAGGACGCCGTCGCAGTCGAGATAGATGCGGGCCCGGGATCGGGGCTCTTTGGCCATCCGGGTCAGCGGGGATGGGTTTTCGAGGAGTCGCCGCCGGCCTCGTTCGGACCGTCGTCGACCCCGCCGCCCGCGCCGAACTCGCGGCCCGGCATGACCGAATCGGCCGCGGCGTCGCCGGCGCGCCAGCCGCGCTCGTGCGATTCCCAATTCGGCGGACGGCGTTCCAGGCCGGCGTCGCTGACCGGATTGCGCCTCGGACCGCGGATGACCCGCTCCTCGGGCGCGACCGTCGCGGGCGGGGATTCGCGGCCGGGGTCCTTGCCGGCGGCCTGGCTGGAGCGGCGCGGCTCCCGCGTCAGCTCGGTCTGCCCGTCGCCGCCGTGCGAGCCGCGGTGGCGGTCCTCGCCGGGTGATGGTCTGGATTCGGAATTGCCCATGGGAGTCTCCTTTCGCCCCCGACAGATCTCAACCGGAGGCCGGAAGCGTGGTTCCCGCGCTCGCGGTCTTCAGCACCTCCATGTAGCCGCCGGCCACCTCGATCCGCCCGCCCTGGGGCCTGGCGTGCACGGCGCGGTGCAGGGCCGGCAGCTTCCAGCAGGGGACGTGCATGAACAGGTGGTGCTCGGCGTGGAAATTGACCCAGTAGGGGGCGATGAAGGCGCGCTCCCACCACGAGGCGCGGGTGGTGCGGGCGGCGCGGAAGGCGTCGTCGGCCGAACCCTCGACGCAGGCGTGCTCGGCGATGTTGCGCAGCCGGGTGACCATGGGGAACCAGGTGGCCAGCGGCAGCAGCCAGAGGACGAAATACGCCCACCAGACGCCGGCGAGGATCGCGGCCGCGAGCAGGGCGGCGTTGACCAGCAGGAAGGGGGCGACGGAGCGGCCGGTGACGACCGCGCCCTCCGCCATATCCTCATCGCGGTCGCTGGCGAACGCCTTGAAGAGGTAGAGCACGCGCTGTTTGAAGAAGGTCTGGCCGGTCAGGTCGCGGATGATCTTGCGGCGCAGCGAGGCGCGGGTGACGGGGAAGGGGGCGGAGAGGACGAGGTCCGGATCCTCGGGTTGCTGGGCGTATTTGTGGTGGCTGAGGTGATACGGCCGGTAGAGGGGCAGGGAGGCGCCGACGGGCACGGCGCAAAGCCAGTGGCCGAGGAAATCGTTCAGACGGGCCCTGGGCGACAGACCGCCGTGCGCCGCCTCGTGCATCAGTATGGCGAGACCCAGTTGCCGCGTGCCGATGACGGCGACGCAGAGCGGGATCAGGATCGGCCACAGCACCCCCGCGACGGCGGCCAGCAGGATCACGCCCCAGCAGTGCAGGACCAGCAGCGGACCGACCCAGGCCGCGCGCGCCTGGAACGGCGCCCACTCCTCGGGCGTGAACAGATCAGCCGGACGGGCGCGGGGAGCGGCGGGCATGGCGCACAGGATACGCCCACCCGGAGCTGGCGGAAAGCACAGCGGGGGGCGGTGGAGCGTGTCAGGCGGAGCTGACGAAAAGTCAGGTTGACATGACATAACGAGCATGTAAGGTAAGCATGACATCGCGTCAGGAGGACTTGTCATGCTGAGCATCTGGAAGACCGGGACGGCGGCGCACAGGCGCTACGTGATCCGCACCTTCGCCTTCATGGTCCCCTATATGCTGATCTGCATCTCGATGATGGTGACAGACGTCTTCGACGAGGTGATCGGCAAGCCGGCGGGGTGGGTTCTCGCCGCGGCCGTCTCCGCCCCGGTGATCGGCCAGCTCTGGGCCACCCTGAGCCTGATGCGGGAGAGCGACGAGTTCGTGCGCGCCGTGACCGCCAAACAGTTCATCGTTTCGGCCGGGCTGGCGATGGCGCTGGCCACCTTCTGGGGCTTCGCCGAGACGTTCGCCGCCGCCCCCCATCTGCCGGGCTGGCTGATCTATGCCGCCTTCTGGGCCTTCTTCGGATGTGTGACGCCCTTCATCCGGGCGTCGAACTGATGAAGAACCGGCTGAAACTGCTCCGCGTCGAACGCGGCTGGACCCAGGAACAGCTGGGGCAGGCGCTGGGCGTCTCGCGGCAGGCCGTAAACGCGCTGGAGACGGAGAAACACGATCCGTCGCTGGACCTCGCCTACCGCATCGCCGTGCTGTTCGCGCGACCGGTGGAAGACATATTCGAGAACCCGCACGCCTGACGGCTTCAGGCGCTTTCAAGGGAACATGTCCATGCTGCATCTCCGTCACTTCGTGGCGCGCTCGACCCTGCGCGCATTGTGCCTGGCCTCTGCGTCATTATTGGTCGCAGGCGGCGTCCTGCTGGCGACACGGGCCGAGAGCGCCCCGGCGGTGCAGGCGTCGACCGCCTTCGCCTCCGACCGGCTGTCGGTCGAGGTCGTCGGGGCCGGGCCCGACGTGATCCTGATCCCCGGCTTCGCCTCGTCGCGGGAGGTGTGGCGGGCGGAGGCGGCGCGGCTGGCGCCGACGCACCGGGTGCACCTGGTGCAGCTGGCCGGGTTCGCCGGCGAACCGTGGAGCCATGGCGACGGGCCGTTCGTCGCGCCGGCGGTCGGGGCACTGGGGCGCTATGTGCGAGAGGCCGGACTGGAGCAGCCGGCGGTGATCGGCCATTCGATGGGCGGGCTGACCGCACTGCTGCTGGCGCAGGCGGAGCCGGAGCTGGTCGGCAGGGTGATGACCGTCGACAGCCTGCCGTTCTTCAGCGCCCTGTTCGGGCCGACGGCGACGGCGGAGAGCGCCCGGCCGTTCGCCGACCAGGCGGCGGCGGGCATTCTCGCCGCCGATGAAGCGGGCTTCGCGAGCCAGCAGGGTCAGACGGCGATCGGCCTGGCGCGGGATCCGGCGACCCGGGCCGCCATGGTCGAATGGTCGATGGCCTCGGACCGGCGGGCGATGGCGGCGGCGATCCGGGAGGTGATGACCACGGACGCGCGGCCGGGGCTGGCGGCGGTGACGACGCCGGTGTGGGCGGTCTACGCCTCGGACGCCGACGGCGGGGCGCCGGCGGCCATGGCCGACGCGCTGTGGGGCCGCGAGTATGCCACCCTGCCGGGGGTCAGGCTGATCCGCGTCGATGGCTCGCGGCATTTCATCATGGCCGACCAGCCGGCGCAGTTCGCCGAACTGGTCGATCAGTTCCTGGCCGACTAGCTCGCCGTCGCGGCCGGTTGCGGAGTCGGGGCCGGCGTGACGTCGCCGGCCTTGACCAGCTCGCCCCCGAACTCGCCGGCGTAGGCGATGGCCAGCAGCGAGCGGAACAGGGTCGCCGGAATGGCGATCTCATAGCCGCCCTCGGCGTAGGAGCCGGCCTGGAAGGGGCCGATCAGGAAGGTCAGGCCGGCGGCCTTGCCCTGCGCCGTGCCGGGGGTGAGCACGAAGGGCGTGCTGGCGACGCGGGGGCAGGCGTAGGGCTTGCTGTCGAAGGTGATCGACGGACCGGCGGGGACGCGGGCGCGCTTGGCCGTGTTCAGGGCCGAGCACAGGGCCTGGTCGAGCGTGGTCAGGTCGGAGCCCTTCCGGAACAGGTCGAGAAGGCCGATCTGGCGCTTCAGCGCCTTGTCCCAGAGCAGGCCGCTGCTGAGGGTGTTGGGCTGGGCGCCGCCGGTTTCGGACGAGGTGCGCTTGAGGCTGAACAGCTTGCCGGTCTCGGCGGCGGCGGTGATGGCGACGGTGTTGGTGAATTTCGGCTGGTCGGGGTCCGCCCCCGCTTCGATGTTGTCGCTTTCGGCCCCGTCGACGAACTGGCGCAGCTTGCGAACCTCCTCGGCGTAGAGGCGGGCGTGCAGGTCGGTCTGCGGCTTGATCGCCTCTGGCAGGGTCAGCTTGACGTCGGCGTAGGGGGTCCTGGCCTCATAGCCCATGGGCGCGGCGGCGTCGGCCGGGGTGATGGCGGCGTTGGAGCCCTGGGCGCCCGCGGCCGGGGCGTCGGCCGGATCCCGGTCGCGGTTGCAGGCGGACAGGGCCGCGACGGCGACGGCGGTCAGGAGCAGCAGGCTCAGGGGACGGGACATGCGGGACTCCTTCACAACGAAAACTGAACCGAACCGAGAATGATGGCCAGAAGCAGGATCAGGCCGGCGTCGCGGTTGGATTTGAACAGGCGCAGGGCGAGGGCGGGGTCGTCGGTTCGGACGTCGCGGGCCTGGCGCAACAGGTGGGCGGCCCAGGGCAGGAGGGCGACGTAGAAGACCGGGCCGAGGCCCGCGCTCAGGCCGGCGAGGACGGTCAGGAGGGCGGTCAGCCCATAGAAGACGCCGACGCCGCGCCGGACGTTGGCGCCGAGCCGGCGGGCCGAGGATTTGACCCCGACCATGGCGTCGTCCTCGATGTCCTGCAGGGCGTAGATGGTGTCGTAGCCGAGGGTCCAGAAGACGCCGCCGAGGTAGAGGAGGAGGGCGGAGGGCCAGAGGAGGGTGAGCGCCGGAGAGGCGAACTCGTAGGCGCAGGGCGGAGGCGGCCCGGCCCCGGCCCAAATGCAGAGACTGTTCGCGGCTCCGTGCACCGCCGCGATTGCCGGGAGCGCGGAAAGCCCCGCCGCGAACCCCATCAGGGCGCCCCAGTTGAAGGTCAGGCCGAGCCAGGCCTGGGGCCACCAGGTGATCCGCTTCATGAAGGGGTAGGCGGCGACGAGGGCGAGGGAGGCGACGCCGAGCAGGACCGCCGCCAGGTTAAGGGTCAACAGGATCAGCAGGCTGACGAGGCTGCAGCCGATGACGAAGGCCCAGGCCTGTTTGACGCTGATGCGGCCGGAGGGGAGGGGGCGCAGGGCGGTGCGGGCGACCTGGGCGTCGATGTCGCGGTCGACGATGTCGTTGAAGGCGCAGCCGGCGGCGCGCATCAGGCAGGCGCCGAGGGCGAAGCCGAGGAACAGCCAGGCGTCGTACAGGTCGGGCGCCTTGCCGAACTGGCTCAGGGCCAGGGCGATGCCCTGCCAGCCGGGCAGGAGCAGCAGCCAGATGCCGATCGGCCGGTCGAAGCGGCCGAGCCTGAGCCACGGCTTGAGCCCTTCCGGCGCATGGCGGTCCACCCAGTTCGATCCGGCGTCGGGCAGCGGGGCGGAGGTCATGGTGGAGGTTGTATGCGGTCCGGGGGTGGGGGTGAAGGGGAGGCGAGAGGCGAGAGGCGACAGGCAGCAGGCGACAGGCAACAGGCAACAGGCAACAGGCAACAGGCAACAGGCAACAGGCAGCAGGCAACAGGCAGTAGGCAGTAGGCAGTAGGCAGTAGGCAGTAGGGAGCGGGCGCGGGGGTTCGTCCTCCGCCGGCAGACCGGCGCAGGGTGGGGAGGGTGCGGGACAGCCGGGCCTCGCCCGGATGTGGTTCTAGTTTTACCGTTTCGACGAGGTGACTGCCCCGCGCGGCCGTTTTCCACGCGCCCTCCGACTGGCGGCCCTGCATTCGGGCCTTTGACGGATCGCCCCGGACGCCTTGCGACGAACCGGAGCGGGACGGACATACCCCCGCCATCGCGAGGCCATCTGACCGCACCCAAGGCGCGCGGCGAGCAAGCGGAGGCCATCCATCGACCTCCTCGAGGACCCCCGGACTCTCCATCGTCCGGGCTTCATCGCTCGACCACAGCCCGCCGTCGTCGAGGAGCGTGGATCCGACGCCCTCCCCATCGACGGGATGGGTAAAATATGCGCCCGGAATCCAGCGTGCGCAGAAGATCGGTTCGAGAAAAGGCGATGTGTCTGGAAAGGCGGGAGATCGTCCGCGCTATCCGACTATAGATTCGCGGATTGTCAGCACAGCGTCACGGCTTCCTTCTCCCCCAAGGGGAGAAGGGGACCTAGTTTGGCCGCCCCACGACCGCGTCGACCGAGTTGGTGGTGACCGGGTGATAACCCGGGCGGGCCCGGGCGTAGACGCGGGTGGCGATGGGGCGGCCCCAGTCGCCCTCGGCCCACAGGCTCTGGAACAGGGGCAGGACGAATTTGCGCCGGCCCTGGGTGGTGAGGAATTTCTCCAGCGTCGGCACGGCGGGCTGGTAGCGGTGCTGGACCGCGATCTGCAGCCACGAATACAGCACCTCGGCATTGCCCTCGTCGCGCAGGTTCAGGGTCGCCTCGAGGTCGGCGAGCTGGGCGGGGGTGAGCCAGTCGGCGCCCTCGCGCAGGTTCTCCGGCCGCCAGGCGAGGAAGCGCTGGCGCTCCTGGGTGGACCAGCCCGACCACGGGATGGCCGAGGCCGGACCCTTGTCGGCGAAGAAGGCGCGGGCGGCGGCGTCGACGGGGACGAAGGCGGTCGAGACCGGCGGAACCCAGTTCGACGGCATGCCCGGCTGGTAGATCCAGGCGTCCATCATCAGCTGCCGCTCCAGCTCCGGCGTGGTGACGAGGTGGGCGCGGATGTCCTCGAGGAATCGTTCGGTGGTCATCGGCCGGAAGGCGTTGCGTTCGAAATAGCCCTTGAGCCAGGCGTCGAAGCGTTCGCGGCCGACGATGCGCTCGATGGTGCGCAGGAAGGCGGCGCCCTTTTCATAGGCGACGTCGGTCATGCCCTCGTCCGGATCGCGGCCGGCGAGGTCGAGCTTGAGCCGGGTGTCGGCGGCGGGAAGGTCGGCCATGGTCGACTGCAGGTCGCCCCAGCCGAGCGACTGCAGCATCAGGGCGCGCTCGGGGCCGTAGAGGGCCTCCATGATCCGGTTCTCGAAATAGACGGTGAAGCCCTCGTTGAGCCAGAAGTCGGCCCAGGTGGCGTTGGTCACCAGATTGCCCGACCAGGAGTGGGCCAGCTCGTGCGCCACCAGCGACACCAGCGAACGGTCGCCGGCGATGATGGTCGGGGTGGCGAAGGTCAGGCGCGGATTCTCCATGCCGCCGAAGGGGAAGGAGGGCGGCAGGACCAGCAGGTCGTAGCGGCCCCAGCGGTAGGGGCCGTAGAGGCGCTCGGCGACGTCGACCATCCCGGCGGTGGGGACCAGTTCGTCGTGGGCCGCGTGCAGCATCGACGGCTCGGTCCAGACGCCGGTGCGCTCGTCGATGGCCTGGAAGGCGACGTCGCCGACGCCGATGGCGATCAGATACGGCGGCACCGGATTGGTCATGCGGAAGCGGGCGGCCGTGCGGCCGGGGCCGGCGGGCTCGGGCGCGCCGACGGCCTCGGCGCTCATCACCACCTTGAGGTCGGACGGAGCGACGATGCGGGCGTCCCAGGTCTGACGGATGCCCGGACTGTCTTGAGTAGGAACCCAGGTGCGGGTCAGGATCGCCTGACCCTGGCTGAACATATAGGGCTGGCGGCCGCCGGCGGTCTGGGCCGGGGTCAGCCACTGCAGGGCGGCGGCGTCGGGCCGGGTGGCGTAGCGGACGACGATGCGGCGGCGCTCGCCCGGGGCGAAGGCGGGGAAGCGGATGGTCAGGGGCTGGCCGAGGATCGGGTCGTTGGGCCCGGTCTCGAACTGCAGCGGGTTTCCGGCCGCGTCGCGGACGTCCTGGATGTCGAGGTTGCGGACGTCGAGGACGATCTCGTTGGCGCCCGGCTCGGCGGTGATGTCCAGCGCGGCCGTGCCCGACAGGGTCTTCGCGTCGAAGTCGGCGGCGAGGTCGAGGGCGACATGGGTGACGCGGGCGATCTCGGGCCGGGCGTACGAATGGATGTCGCGGACGTAGTCGACCGGCGCGGTGGCGGTCACGGGGGCGCGCGTCGCCTCCATGTTCAGGGAATCCATGGCGGCGCAGCCTCCGAGGGCGGTCATCAGGGCGAGGGCGGAAACGAGGCCGAGCTTGCGGATCATCGGGGCGTCCTTTGCGATTGTGCGCGGACAACGCCCCGATGGGCCGGAAAGATCAAGCCCCTCGGTTCAGCTCGCAGCCGCGGCCGGCGCCAGATGGTGCGCCTTGAACAGGCGTCCGCGCTCGGCGATCAGGACGAAGACGAGAGCGGTCAGGCCCATGACCATCATGCCGAGCGCCATGGGGGCGACCGAGCCGTTGAACTGCTGGCCGATCAGGAAGCCGAGGGTCGAGCCGGCGGTGGTGGAGATGAAGCCCTGGGCCGAGGAGGCGGTGCCGGCGATGTGACCCATGGGCTCCATGGCCATGGAGCCGAAATTGCCCGCGATCAGACCGAAGCAGAACATGGTCAGCCCCTGCAGGACGGCGAAGGTCCAGATCGTCTCGTGGCCGGTGAGGGTCACCGCCGAGTGGAGGGCCGCCATGGCGATGAAGCCGAGCAGGGCGGCGTGCGAGATCAGCCGCGAGCCGAGCCGCTCGACCAGCCGGGCGTTGAGCAGCGAGGCCACGGCGATGCCGCCGGCGACCACGGCGAAGACGGTGGTGAACAGCTGGGGGGCCTCGAACACGTCGAAGAAGATCTGCTGGCTGGAGTTGATGAAGCCGAACAGGGCCCCCGTGATGCAGGTCATCGCCAGGGTGTAGCCGATCGACTGGCGGTTGGTGACGGCCTGGCGGAAGGCGGAGGCGATGCGGCCGACCCGGATCGGCATGCGGTCTTCCGGATGCAGGGTCTCGGGCAGGCGGATGGCGGCCCACAGCATGAAGGAGCCGCCGGCCAGCGCCAGGACGCCGAAGATCCACGGCCAGGGGGCGACCGTCAGGACCAGCTGGCCGAGGGTCGGGGCGATGATCGGAATGCCGAGGAAGACGAGGAAGCTGAGCGACATGACCCGGGCCATGGTCCGGCCGCTGTAGCGGTCGCGCACGATGGAGACGGCGAGCACGCGCAGGGCCGCGGCGCCGAGGCCGGTCCCGACGCGGGCGGCGATGAGCAGCTCGAAGCTGGGGGAAAAGGCGGCGAGGACGCTGAACAGCACATAGAGCGACAGGCCGGCCATCAGCACCGGCTTGCGGCCGAAGCGATCGGCGAGCGGGCCGTAGACCAGCTGGGCGGCGCCGAAGCCGAGCAGATAGGCGGTGATGATCCACTGGCGGCTGTTCTCGGCCGCCACCTCCAGGGCGTCGCCGATGGCGGGCAGGGCCGGCAGCATGGCGTCGATGGCGAGGGCGTTGAGCGCCATCATCATGGCGATCAGGGCGACGAACTCGGGGAAGCCCGGCCCCTTGACGGCGGGCGGCGGCGTGTCGGCGGCGGGGGAGGTCATCCGGGGCCAGATGCGGACGACGGGCCCGGGACGCAACCGGCGGGGCTTGAAATAGCGGCGGCGAAACGTGAAGTGAGGGCCCCGCCCTCTTCCGCGAGCCACCCATGACCTACTTTCCCGTGACCGTGTTCCACAACCCGGCCTGCGGCACCTCGCGCAATGTGGTGGCCATGGTCGAGGCCGCCGGCTACCGGCCCGAGGTGGTGGAATATCTGAAGGCCGGATGGGACGCCGACCAGCTGCGCGCCCTGTTCGCCGAGGCGGGGCTGACCCCGCGGGAGGCGCTGAGGGAGAAGGGGTCGCCGGCCGCCGAGCTGGGGCTGCTGGAGGCCGGCGCCAGCGACGAGGCGATCCTGGCGGCCATGGTCGAGCACCCGATCCTGGTGAACCGCCCGATCGTGCGGACCCCGAAGGGCGCGGCGCTGTGCCGGCCGTCGGAGGCGGTCTACGACCTGCTGGAGCGGACGCCGGAGGGCTTCGTCAAGGAGGACGGGCAGGCGGTCTGAACCGCCGCGCCACGCCGAGGCTTCGCAGCGCATCCTGTTTGGCTTCAGCCGCCTGGATCGGTCCTGCGAAGCCCGGAGGGCCAAGCAGGATGGTGCGGGCGGTCGGGCTCGAACCGACACTCCTTTCGGAACCGGATTTTGAGTCCGGCGCGTCTACCAGTTCCACCACGCCCGCACAGGCCGTCTGGGTTATCCCGGCAGGCGGGACGTAGCGCGGGCGCGGCGGAGAGGCAATCGGCGCCGCGCCCGGATTCGGCGCCGGTCCGCGGCCGGCGCTAGCGCCGCGCCTCCCGCTCGCGCCGCTGCTGCTCGCGAATCCGCTGCTGGTCCTCGCGCGTCTCGTAGCCGCTGATGATGAAGTTGGTGCGGTAGAGGATCCGGCCGAGCGGCACCGCGGCGTCCGGGTCTTCGATGGTCGCCACGCGGGCGCGGCGGGTCGCCCGGAGCGCCGCCTCCCCGAAGCCGGCCTCGTGCGGGTGTTCGGACTCGATCGTGCAGTCGCGCAGCGAGCCGTCCGGATTGGTCAGACACATGACAGCCGCGAAGCCACGGGCGTAGCGCGTCCCGCCCGGGAACCGGGGGGTCGGCCGCCGCGCCCAGCGCAGGCCCAGCGGCAGGCCGCCCTCCGGCAGGGCCGCGAGTTCGGCGTCGCGCGGGTCGACGGAAGGCCGGCCGCATACCGTCAGGGTCTCGTCGATGGAGGCGGCGGACTCCGGCAAGGTCAGGTCGTACAGCAGGTTGCGCCCGCCCTCGGCCGCGCCCGGGATCATGATCCGCAGGCGCCCGCCTTCGCGCAGCTTGCGGGCGAACGGCGCCGGCAGCTCGCTGACCGCGACGGTGTCCTCGATGGCGACGTTCCAGCGCTGGCCATGCAGTTCGTCGTCGCCGAACGCGACGCGGAGCTCGCGCGTCTCGGCCTCTCCCGCGGGGGGCAGGCCGGTGATGAGGGCCTCGTAGCGGCCGTCGATGCAGCGGGCGGCGATGCCCGGCCCGGCGTCGAACTGGGTATAGGCCATGGTCAGTTTGAGGCGCGGGTCGCGCAGCATGTCCCAGTCGCGACCGGCGTCCTGGGCGAGGGCGGGGAGGGCGACGGCGCAGGCGAGGACGGCGACGAGGGGACGGGACATGGATCACGGCTCCGGAAGGGCGGGCGCAAGGTGAGGAAGGCCACGCAACCTAAAGGAATTCGCCGGCCGGTGAACCCGGGGAAGCTGTCGTCGTCGGGAATTGTCAGCCAGCCGCCTCGACGTGGCTGTCCGTTTCGCCGGCCAGGATGCGGCGGGCCCGGATATAGATCTCGACGCGCTGGGCGACGACGAGGCCGACGGCCAGCATCATGAAGGCGTCCTGCACCGCGAGGACATTGAGACCCCAACCGGCGGCATGGGGCTCGAGCAGGGCGCGCAGGCCCTGGCGGCCGACCAGCAGAACCACGATCAGGATCAGGCCGAGCGGCGAGGCCTGGGCCTTGAGCTCGCCCCCGGGCGTCTTCTGGATCATCACCATCTTGCCGCGCCACCAGCCGGCGGCGACGCCGAGCGCCAGGCCGGCGGCGAGCAGGGCCCAGTCGACGGGGCCGAACGGCACATGATCGGGATCGAAATAGATCGGCGCCCACAGGCCGAAGCCGATCAGCAGGACGATGATCAGCGGCACGACCCACATCCACCGCGGGCGCAGGGTGCGCGGACGGCGATTGCGCAGCAGCACCAGCGGCAGGACGATCGCGACCACGATCAGCGGGATCAGTTGCTCGGTCGGCATGGCGGTTCCCCCGGCGCCACGGGATGGGCGCGAACCTGTCGAAAGCTTAACCGGACCGGCGCATCCGTAAAGCGCCGTCGTCGCCTCCTGACCGGGCAAGGAGACGACGATGAAGCTCAGACATGTCATGACCGCGGCCCTCGGGGCCCTGGTGCTGTCCTGCCAGGGACCGGCGGCGGTGCTGGCGCAGGAGTCGGCGGCGAACGGGGCCGCAAGCCCGCATGCGGCGATCACGGAGGCGCACCGGGTGCGGGCGCTCGACACCCTGGACCGGCGGCTGGCCCACTATGTGATGCATGAGCGCACGCCGGCGATCCGGGCGCGGCTGGCGGAGCGGCGGGCGGACTACATCGCCCTGACCGACCCGGAGGCGTTCCGCCAGGCGGTCAACGCAGACCTGCTGGCGGTCTCGGGCGACAGGCATCTGCAGGTGTGGATCGAGCCGCGCAGCCGCGACGAGGTGATCGCGCAAGGCCCGCCACCGACCATGGAGCAGATGTCGGCCGAGGAGGCGCGCAACGGCTTCGGCGTGCGCGAGGCGAAGGTGCTGGACGGCGGCGTCGGCTATCTGGACCTGGCCTGGTTCAGCGGCCATCCGGACGCGGGCGCGGCCATCGACGCGGCCATGGCGAAGCTGGCGGGATCGCGGGCGTTGATCCTCGACCTGCGCAACAACGGCGGCGGCGGCGAGGCGGCGCTGAAGCGGCTGATGGGCCATCTGGCGCCGGCGCCGATGCGGCTGGAGGACATCCGGATGCGCCGCTGCGCGCCAGATCCGGCGGACCCGGAAGGCTGCATCCAGGACGGGTCGCGCGACGTGATGGAGCGCCATGCGGACGCGGTTGCGGCGCCGGCGTTTGCGACCCATCCGGTCTATGTGCTGACCTCGAGCGGCAGCTTCTCGGCGGCGGAGGCGGTCGCCTATGCGCTGCAGGCGAGCGGCCGGGCGACGGTGGTCGGCGAGGTCACCGGCGGCGGAGCCAATCCCTCGATCGCGATGGACCTGGGCCCGTGGTTCACCGTCATCATGCCCATCGGCGAGGCGCGGCATCCGGCGACGGGGTCCAACTGGGAGGGCGTCGGCGTGCGGCCCGACGTGGCCGTGCCGGCGGACGAGGCCCTGGACGAGGCGCTGAGGCGGATCGGTCAGGAGCCCCGGCGGAACCGCATTGTCGCCAGCAGAAGCGTTCCCGGCGGCGGTCCGCCCTCGTCCACTGTCGCCACCCGGGCATCACGAAGCGACCTCAGAGAGGCCTCTCCGAACCCATAGCGGGGGGCGTGACTCTCCCGCTCGGTCCGGCAGTCCGTCAGTCGGCCGTCCTCGGCGACGACGCAGCTGAAGGTGGCGAATCCCGAACCGAGATGAGCCGCCGCTTCCGGATAGTCGGGGACCGGCTGGCGGCGCCAGAGATCGGTCGTGCCGATCGGTAGATTCCAGCGGACCAGGTCGTCGCGCGGATCGGGCGCCCGGGCGCCGCAGGAGTCCAGCACACGATCCAGGTTGGCCGACCGCGTGGGCAGGTCGAGGGAATAGCGGCGAAGCGGGCTGGTCGTCGGAGATTCGAGGGCGACGGACAGCTGCAGCGGTCCACCCTGTCGCAGTCGGCGCGCATCGATGGCCGGGGCCGGACTGAAGATCAGCGAGCCGTCGTTGGCGGTGATCCAGGAACCGGCCTCCGTCCGCCCGTCCCGGTAGGTCGCCTCGATCCGACGGCTGGCTCCCTCCATCGGGGGCAGTCCGGAAACGAGGACGTCGAGTTCGCCGCCGCGACAACGGACCGCGACGGCCTGGCCGCTCGAATAGCCGACCGTGGCCAGGGTCACGCCCTGCGCCTCGTCGACGGTCAGGTCCCAGTCGTCGCCTCCCTCTTGCGCGAAGGCGGGGGTCGCAGCCATGGCCACGACGGCCGCCAGGACCGCGCTAGGCATCAGGCCGGCTCCACCGTCTGTTCGATGGCGCCGAAGATGGAGTGGTGCTGGTCGTCCAGCATCTCGATGCGGACGGTGTCGCCGTGGCGGAGGAAGGGGGTCTCGGGCTTGCCGCGCAGGATGGTCTCGACGGTGCGGACCTCGGCGATGCAGGAGTAGCCGAGGCCGCCCTCGCTGACCGGCTTGCCGGGGCCGCCGTCGGCGTCGCGGTTGGAGACCGTGCCCGAGCCGATGATGGTCCCGGCGCACAGGCTGCGCGTCTTCGCCAGATGGGCGATCAGGGTTCCGAAGTCGAAGGTCATGTCGACGCCGGCGTCGGCCTTGCCGAAGTCCTGGCCGTTCAGCTGGACGTTCAGCTGGCCCTTCAGCTTGCCGTCCTGCCAGCGGTCGCCGAGGGCGCGCGGGGTGACGAAGACCGGCGACAGGGCCGAGGCCGGCTTGGACTGGACGAAGCCGAAACCCTTGGCCAGTTCGGCCGGGATCAGGTTACGCAGCGACACGTCGTTGACGAGGCCGACGAGGCGGATGTGCGTCAGGGCCTCCTCGCGCGACACGCCTTGCGGCACGTCGCCGGTGACCACCACGACCTCGGCCTCGAGATCGCAGCCCCAGCTTTCGTCGGCGAGCGGGATGGGGTCGCGGGGAGCGAGGAAGCCGTCGGAGCCGCCCTGGTACATCAGCGGGTCGGTCCAGAAGCTGTCGGGCATTTCGGCGCCGCGCGCCTGACGGACGAGGGCGACGTGGTTCACATAGGCGGAGCCGTCGGCCCACTGATAGGCGCGGGGCAGGGGCGAAGCGGCCTCGCGCTCGTGGAAGCGGCCGCGCGGGACGCCGCCGTGTTCGAGGCTTTCGGCCAGGGCGCGCAGGTCGGGCTCGACCCGGTCCCAGTCGTCCAGCGCGGCCTGCAGGGTCGGGGCGATCAGGAAGGCGTCGGTGAACCAGGCGAGGTCGCTGGAGACGAGGACGAGGCGGCCGTCGCGGCCGTGCTTGAGCGAGGCGAGTTTCATGCCTCAGGCTTAGGGGGTTTCTGCGGCCGGGGAAACAGCCTGCGTCAGTGGTGATCGCCGCCGTGGCTGAGGCGCGGGCGGCGCGGCCCCGGGTTGCACAACTCGGCCACCACGGCGCGCATGTCGTTCTCGCGGGCGGAGCGGTGGCGCCAGTAGTCGTTGAAATCGGCCACCGCGAGGCGCAGGGCGTCGTTGCGCTCCTTCGTCGACATCGGCCGCCTGCCGTGTTCGGGCGGGTGGGGATGTGGGTGGACGGGCGCCGACGGGGCGTGGACCGAGACGATGGTGACGCTGGCTGCGGCGGAAGAGGCCGCGTGGCCGGCGTCTCCCACGCCGTGCCCGTCGTGACCGTGCCCGGCCTCAGAGGTGGGCGCCGGGGCGGGGTGATGGCCCTTGTCCTCACTCTCGCCCTTCAGGGCCGTGTCGAGCGCCTTGACGCGTTTGCCGAGGTCGCCGCCGAAGGCCAGGGTCTTGCCGAGCCGGGCGCCCAGGACGCGTTGAAGGTGAGAGGCGTGTGCGGGCAGGGACTCGGTGTCGGCCTTCATGGCGGCCTTGGCGGCCTCGTCAATCGCCTCCCAGATGTCGCCGGCCGCGTCGATCCGCTTCGATCGCGAGCCGCCGCCGATCAGCCAGCCGATCATGGCGGCCACCAGCAAGGCCAGCAGGACGGCGCCCCAGAAGACCGGGTCGGCCCCGATCATGATGGTCGGATCGAGCGGCGCGCCGGCCGTGTCGACGGTGGCGAAATCGTCGCCGTAGGACATGGAGCTCCCCGCTGGACCGACCGCCGTTCGCGGACGGCGCATCTTGCCCTGACCGCACCCGTTGGCAACGGTAAAGGTTAACGGCGGGGTGGATTCGCCGCCGAAGCGAGCGGCTCAGTCGGGGGTGATCAGGGCCTTGGCCTCGGCCCCGGTGCGGGCCCCGACATCGCGCACCTCGACCTCGACGGAGACGGCGCCCTCCGGCTCATGCGCCCAGAGGTAGCGGCGCTCGACCTCGACCTCGCGGCCGGAGGGGGCGAAGCCGGTGAAGCTGTCGCCCCAGGGCGTGATGGCCTTGATCTCGGGCCAGGCCAGGGCGCAGGCGGCGTCGAGCTCCTCGATCGCCATCAGGGACAGCTCGTCCTTCGGATCGGGGCGGGAGCCGGGGGCTACAGCCATCGCCGCACCCGGGCGCGGTACGCGTCGTGCTCCGCCCCGAATCTGGCCGACAGATAGCGCTCCTCGCGGGCGATGACGAAGCGGTCGACGACGAGCAGGCAGGGGATCAGCAGGAGCAGGACGAGGACGCTGTCCATGGCGATGGCCAGGCCGACGTAGGTGATGGCGAAGCCGAGATAGATGGGGTTGCGGCTGAGGCGGTAGAGGCCGCCGGTGGCGAGGGCGGTGCTGGGCTTCCAGGGCTCCACGGCGGTGCCGAGGCGGCGGAAATGGCCGGCGGCGGCGCCGTCCAGCAGCAGGCCGCCGATGACCAGGACCAGGGCCACGATGCGGCGCGACAGTGTCTCCATGCCGAAGCCGAGGCCCAGCCAAGCAGCGGCGACGGGGCCGACGAGTCCCGGCGTCGCTACGAAGCGAAAGATGACCCAGCCGAGCAGCAGGAAGCCGAGATAAATCAGCGGCGGCGGGGCGATGACGCCGGGGGTGTCGCGCCGGGCAGTCACGGGCGCAGGGCCTCGTCGCCGTAGATGGCGACGCGGGCGGGCTCGCTCGCCGAGACGGCGCCGCGGTACATTCCGGAGGTGTTCATGGCGAAGGCGGGGGTTCCGTCGAGCCCCATGACGATGACGCCGCCGTCGCCCCCGATGGAGCCGACGTCGGCGATTTCGGCTTCCGCGGCGGTCTGCACGCCGGCGCCGGCGGCGGTGCGGTGGCAGATGTCGCGCGCCACGGTCGCCCGGATGAAATACTCGCCCGAGCCGGTGGCGGACACCGCGCAGCCGTCGGCGTTGGAGGCGTAGGTGCCGGCGCCGATCACCGGCACGTCGCCGACGCGGCCCCAGCGTTTGGCGGTCATGCCGCCGGTCGAGGTGCCGGCGGCGAGGCGGCCCTGGCTGTCGAGGGCCACGGCGCCCACGGTGCCGAATTTGCGCTCGTTCAGCGGCGGGGCGGGAAGATCCGCGGCGGCCTGGGGCGAGGGGGCGCCGGCGGGGCGTTCCGGGATCGGCTGGTTCTGGCCCTCGAGCGCGCGCACCAGGCCCTGCCAGCGGCGCTCGGTGAAGAAGAAGGAGGGGTCGACCTGCTCCAGCCCGACCGAGGCGGCGAAGCTGTCGGCGCCCTGGCCGATCAGCATGACGTGGGGCGACCGCTCCATGACGGCGCGGGCGGCGGCGATCGGGTGGCGGGTGGTGGTCAGGCCGGCGACGGCGCCGGCGGTGCGGTCGGCGCCGTTCATGATGGCGGAGTCGAGCTCGTTGCGTCCGGCGGCGGTGAAGACGGCGCCACGGCCGGCGTTGAACAGCGGATCGTCCTCCATGATCTGGATCGCGGCCTGCACGGCGTCGAGGGCGGAGCCGCCGTTGGCCAGAACCGCGCCGCCCGCGTCGAGGGCGCGCTTGAGCGCGGCGCGATAGGCGGCGTCCTGCTCGGGGCTCAGGCTGTCGCGCTCGATCACCCCGGCGCCGCCGTGGATGGCGAAGGACCAGCGGGGAACCTCCACAGTGACGTTGTCGGGCACAGCCTGGGCGGCGACGGGCGCGGCGAGCAGGGCGAGCAGGGCGAGGGCGGCGGCGAGGGTCGCGCGCGAAAGGGCTTTCATGGCGTAATCCTTCATTTCGCGCTATCTATGCGCCATGTCGGAGATGACCGAAATCGTCGTTCCGGTGCTTCAGAAAATCCAGGCGCAGCTTGGACGCATCGAGACCGATATGGCCAACATCAAGGAAGACATGCACCACATCAAGGTGCGTCTGACCGGACTGGAGGCCAACGTGAACAGCCTCAACCGCCGCATGGATAATTTCGACCAGCGGATGGAGCGGGTCGAACGACGGCTGGAGTTGGTCGAGGTCTGACCTCCTGCCATCCTCAACTCAAGGCCTGACCGCAGCAGGGGCAGCCGGGCGTCTCGACGCCGAACAGGGCCCGGATGCGATCGGGGCCGAGGGCGTGCGCCGGGGCGGCGGCCTCGATCCAGTCCGGGCCGATGGCCAGCACGCGGTCGGCGCGGGCGGCGAACGGGAGGTGATGGGTCGAGGCGAGGACGATGCGGCCTTCGGCGGCGAGGGCGCGGATCGCCGCCTCGACGGCCTGCGCATGGGCGGGGTCGAGCAGGGCCAGCGGCTCGTCGAGCAGACAGACGGCGGCGTCCTGAACGAACAGGCGGGCGATCAGGACCAGCTGCTGCTGGCCGCTGGACAGGCGGTCGAAGGGTCGGTCGGCGAGGTCGGAGATGTCGAGCCGGGCCAGGGCGGCGCGGGCGGCGTCGACGTCGTCGGGGGTCAGGCCGGGAGACCAGCGCCGCCGGACGGCGCGGCCCAGGGCGGCCAGATGCAGGGCGGAGAAGCCGGCGGAGACGGCTCCGGGCGGCGGGAGCCAGGCCACGGGGCCGGGGCGGTCGATCTGGCCGGCGAGCGGCGGCAGCAGGCCGGCCACGGTCTTCAGCAGGGTGGTCTTGCCGGCGCCGTTGGGGCCGATCAGGGCCACGACCTCGCCGGGCCCGAAGCTCGCGCTCAGCGGGGGCAGGCGGAAACCGGCGCCCCGGCGCACGCGGCGGCCGGCGACGAGGTCGTGGAGGACGAGGGCCTTCACGCCCGCCTCGAGGTGGCGACGAACAGGGCGAGGAAGGCGGGGGCGCCGACAGCGGCGGAGAGCAGGCCGACGGGAAGCTCGGCCGGACCGAAGGCGGTGGACAGCCGGTCGATCAGCAGGGCGAACAGGGCGCCGACGGCCATGGCCGCGGGGATCAGCCGGCCGGCGCGCTCACCGACGATGCGGCGCGCGGCGTGGGGGGCGAGCAGGCCGATCCAGCCGACGATCCCCGCCACGGAAACCGCCGAGGAGGTCATCAGGGCGGCGGCGGCGAGAGCCAGAAGACGCAGGGGCGCGGCCCTCAGTCCGAGCGAGCGCGCCTGCTCGTCGCCGAGCGACAGGACGTCGAGCCGGAAGCCGAGCCAGAGCAGGATCGCCGCCCCGAGGCCGGCCGGAACGAGGGCCAGCGCGGCCTCGCCGGCCGTGGCGCGGGTGAAGGAGCCGAGCAGCCAGTAGGTGATCGACGGCAGCTGCGAATAGGGCTCGGCGGCGATGACCACGAGGCCGAGGCCGGCGGAGGCGAGGGCCCCGGCGACGATGCCGCACAGGATCAGGGCGAGGCGGCCGTCGCCGCTGCGGGTCAGGGCGGCGCAGGCGACGGCGACCGCGCCCGTGGCCAGGCCTCCCGCAAAGGCCGCGCCCTGGACCAGCACCGCGCCGGCGCCGAGCAGCAGGGCGAGGGCCGCCCCGAGGCCCGCGCCCGAGGTGACGCCCAGCAGGTCGGGCGAGGCGAGCGGATTGCGGAACAGGATCTGGAAGCCGGCGCCCGCCCCGGCGAGGGCCGCGCCGCAGCTCATCGCCGCCAGCAGGCGCGGGCCGCGCAGGGCCAGGGCCAGCTCGGCCTCAGGCGGACCTTGGCCGAAGAGGGCGGCGAGCAGGGCGCCCGGCGAGGCGGCGAGCGGGCCCGTGGCGAGCACGGCGGCGGCTCCGGCGAGGGCCAGCAGCACCAGGGCCAGGGGCGCGGCCGAGGCGCGCAGGGCGCTCAGGGGATCCACCGCGGGCGGGGAATTTCGGCCGGGGCCCAGCCGTAGAGCTGTCGGCTGAGCAGGGTCAGATCCATCCAGGCGCGATGCGGATCGGCCAGCCAGGCGCAGCCGAGCAGGCGGTTGATCGACGGCGGCCGGTCGATCCAGCCGAACGGCGTGGCCGGCAGCAGCAGGAGGCCGCGCCGGCCGCCGTCGCGCCGCCGTCGCCAGACCGGATCGCCGGCGGCCGCCCGGGCGAATTCGGCGCTAAGGGTGACGACGACCTCCGGATCCCAAGCCGCGACCTGCTCGCGGGTGACGCGGCCGATATCGCGCGAGCCCTCGGCCACATTGGTCCAGCCGGCGCCCTCCAGCACCTCGGTGGCGAGCGCGCCGCGAAAGCCGGTCTCGAGGCCGTCGACTCCCCGGGCGTAGTAGAAGGCCCGGCCGGCGGGGGCGCGGCGCCAGCCCGCGATGACGCCGGCGGCGGCGTCGGCGAGTTCGTCGCCCCGGCGGGCGGCGCCGAGCAGGCGACCGGTTTCGCGCAGCGCCTCGGGGATATGGGGCAGGGCGCCGTCGATCAGCCGCCAGTCGACCCCGAGACGAGCCTGCATGCGCGCAGCCAGCTCCTGGTGCTCGGGGTCGGCGTCGCCGTAGTCGATGACCAGCCGGGGGCGCAGCGCGGCGACGGCCTCGGGCGCGGCGGGTCGGCCGCCGCCGGCCAGGGCGCCGATCTCCGGCAGGTCGGCGGCGGGCGCGGGCAGGGCCGCCAGCGCGCCGGCGTCGGGCCTGCGCGGCCAGCCGGCGAGCCGCTCGCGCGCAACGGCCCAGACCAGAAGGGCGGCGGGCTGACCGGCCGCGACGACATCGCCGCCGACGGCGACGGGCGCCCGCGAACAGGCGGTCGCCAGCGCGGTTCCCGCCGCGGCGGAGAGCGTCAATGCGCGCCGTGTCAGCATGGCGGGCGGTCCTTCACAGCAGCGGGCGAGGCCTCTCACGATCGGTTACGGCTTGTAAAGGCTGCTGCACGGTGGTCCTATCGCCGCTTCGTCAGGGGAGGCGAGGTGCGCGGTTTCGCGCGCCTTCAATCGAGGGCAGTGCGTCCCCGCAGTCAAAGGTTTGGCATGAATTTAGTCATCTTGCTGGGGGTGGTCGTCACCCTCGTCACGGGCATTCCCGTACTTCTGCAGATCCTCAAGAACCATCCGAAGGGGCTGATCACCTGCTTCTTCGCGGAGATGTGGGAGCGCTTCTCGTTCTACGGAATGCGCGGGCTGCTGATCTTCTATCTGACCCAGCATTTCCTCTTCGATGACCGTTTCGCGTCCGGCCAGTACGGCACCTACGGCTCGCTGGTCTATCTGCTGCCGCTGATCGGCGGCATCGTGGCGGACCGCTACATCGGCACGCGCAAGGCGATCATGTTCGGCGCGGTGCTGCTGGTCATGGGCCACGGCCTGATGGCGTTCGAGGGCCGGGCGGCGACCCAGACGCTGGTCTATGGCGACCAGACGTACCAGGTCCAGATCGAAGGCCGCGGCGACAATCGCCAGACGCGCCTGCTGGTCGACGGCCAGCCCTACGCCTTCTCGCAGCGGGAAGCCTCGGGCCTGCAGATCGAGGGCGCTCCGGGCCTGCCGGCGACGCTGGCCGAGGACACCTACCAGATCACGGACCCGGTCGAGGTCGACAAGCCGGCCTGGGCGGTCCTGGGCGATCTGGTCGAGGTCGAGCGGACGGTGACGACGGAACAGACCCTGACCTACAACGGCCAGACCTATCCGGTCCGCAATGTGACCGAGGACGGCGAGACCCGCACCACCATCCAGGTGGCCGGCCGTGATTATCCGATGCCGACGACCGCCGGCCTGAACATCGAGGGACTTCCGGCGACGGCTTCGCTGCCGGCGTCGCTCGATCAGGAGGACTTCTCCTTCGAGGAGCAGCGCGATCCCCTGGGGCTGAACGTGTTCTGGCTCGCCCTGTCGCTGATCATCATGGGCGTGGGCTTCCTCAAGCCGAACATCTCGACCCTGGTCGGCCAGCTGTATCCGCAGGGCGATCCGCGCCGGGATTCCGGCTTCACCCTGTACTACTACGGCATCAACCTCGGTTCGTTCTGGGCCGCGGTGCTGTGCGGCTTCCTCGGCCAGACCTACGGCTGGGGATGGGGCTTCGGCCTCGCCGGCGTCGGCATGCTCGCCGGCCTGATCGTGTTCGTGCTCGGCAAGAAGCTGCTGCAGGGCAAGGGCGAGAGCCCCTATCCCGAACTGATCCGGAAGCCGGTCCTGGGACCGATCAACCGCGAATGGCTGATCTACATCCTCGCCTTCGTCGGCGTCGGGCTGCTGGCGACCTTCATCGTCTCCAACCACATGTTCGTCGGCATCGGCCTGGTCATCTCCACCCTGCTGTCGCTCGGCTTCATCACCTGGTTCATCATCACCAAATGCGACAAGGTCGCCCGCGAGCGGATGATGCTGGCGATGGTGCTGGTGTTCGGCTCGGCGGTGTTCTTCACCCTGTTCGAGCAGGCCGGTTCGTCGCTGAACCTGTTCGCCGACCGCAACGTCGATCTGGCGGTGACCAGCCAGGCCTACACCCTGTTCGGCATGCCGGTGGGTTCGCCGGACCAGCTGGCCGCGGCCGGGCTGGACACGTCGAACTGGTGGGGGTGGATCAACACCTCGCTGACGGCGTCGCAGACCCAGTCGTTCAACGCCGGCTTCATCCTGATCTTCGCGCCGGTCTTCGCCGCCCTCTGGGCCTTCCTCGCCTCGCGCAGGGTCGACCCGAACCCGGTGGTCAAGTTCGGCCTCGGCATCATCCAGGTCGGCCTCGGCTTCCTGGTGATCGTCTGGGGGGTCAAGTCCGGCATGGTCGACGAGGCCTTCCAGACGCCGCTGATGCTGCTGGCGCTGCTCTATCTGCTGCACACCACCGGGGAGCTGTTCCTGAGCCCCGTCGGTCTGTCGGAGATCACCAAGCTCTCGGTCCCGTCGATCGTCAGCTTCATGATGGCGGTGTGGTTCATGGCGTCGTCGATCGCCCACTTCCTCGGCGGCATCATCGCCGCGACGGCCGGGACGAACACGGTCGGCGGCGAGGTGACCGATCCGCAGGCGGCCCTGCAGAGCTCGCTGTCGACGTTCAACAGCATCGGCTGGGTCGGCGTGGGCATCGGGGTGGCCTTCATCCTGGCCAGCTTCTTCATCGCCAAATGGTCCAACGGCGTGAACGACCCGGACAACCATCCGGGACCGACGCTCACCGACCGTGGCGGGGAAGACGGCAACGTCGCCCGGCCAGGAACCTCGACCCTCGGCTAGGCCGGCGCCAAGCCGGACGGGAAAGGGCGGAGCCTCGCGGCTCCGCCCTTTTTTGTTGGCGCTACCGGCCTTCGGCCTGCTTGAGCGCGTGCTGTGTGCGCTATCGGCCTTTGGCCTGCTTGAGCGCTTTCTTGTTGCGCTATCGGCCTTCGACCTGCTTGAGCGCGTGCCGTGTGCGCTATCGGCCTTCGGCCTGCTTGAGCGCGGGGCGGGCGGTCAGAAGCTCCTGCGGATCTGCAGAAACAGCCAGGGACTCATCTTCGTGCGGCGCACCTCGCGGAAGGCGACCGGCGAGACGTCGCGCGGGCCCGTGTAGATGTCGCGGTCGTACCCCAGCTCACGGTCGCTGACGTTGGCGAGGTCGACCTTGATGGTCAGGTCCGACGACGGCTTCCACTGGCCGTAAAGGGTGATGAAGGGCTCGGCGTAGAGGGCGCGGACCTCGCGGACGCGGAACAGGCGACCCTTGTCCGTGTTGCAGCCGTGGTCGAAGCCCCAGGACCATTTCCCGCCCTGCAGGTCGTGGTTGAAGCTCACGCCGCAGCCGAAGGCCTGGTTGCCCTGGAAGCGGCGGGTCTCGCCCGTCAGCGGGTCGGTGACCTCGGTGTGGGCCCAACTGCCGCGCGCCTGCAGCCGGGCGTTGGGAATGCCCAGCCGGTCCATCGGCAGGGTCAGGCGGACCTGGTACTGATCGAACGAGCCGTCGCCGATGTTGCCGACGCCGTCGAAGCCGCCGGTCAGGGGGATGATGTCGACGACGTCCTCGACCTCGCCATGGGCCGCCGACAGCTCCAGCACGCCCTCGCCCCAGAAGCGGCGCTCGTAGACCACTTCGAAGATGGTCGTCTTGTCCGGTTCCAGGTCGGGATTGCCGCCCTCGACCTGGCCGATGTCGATGTCGGCCGAGGCGACGAAATCTCCGAAATTCAGCTGGCCCACCTGACGCTCGGCGCGGAAGCGGAACTGATGCCCCGCCCATGGCGTCCAGGTCAGCTGAACGCGGGGCTTGGGATAGACGAAGGACTTGCTCAGGTCGCTGTCGCCGGACTGGCTGATCTCGGACACCTCGACGCGCAGCCCGGCCTCGAGGGTCAGCTTCGGGTTCGGGCGCCAGGTGGCCTGACCGAAGACCTCGCCGCGCAGCTCCTCGACCTTGACCGCCGACGAGGGCAGCGGGACGGCCACGCCGTTCTCCTCGTAGGCCGTGGCGCTGTCGAGGAAGTTGTAGGCCACCTCGCCGCCGCCCTCGAAGGCCCAGCGGTCGTTCGGCCGGAAGCGCAGCACGGCGCGGGCGATGGATTCGCCCACGCTGGCGTCTTCCGAGAAGGTCGAGCTGTCGGCGCCGGTTTCCGAGATTCCGACGTAGTCGGAGGCCGAATAGCGCTGCAGTCCGACCAGTTCGAGACCCAGGCGGGGCGACAGGTCGCCGGTCCAGTTGAGCCCCAGCTCGCCGTTGACCGACTCCTGCTCCTCGTTGTTGAAGCTGTCGAGGCCGGGGCCCGAGCGGATCAGCAGGTCCTGCGACCAGGCATGGGTGTCCCAGCCGAGCAGGCCGTTCACCCGCAGGCGGCCGCCGGCGAACGGGCGCTGGATGGCGCCCGTGCCGCGCACGTTCTGGAACCTGTCCCACAGCACCAGGTCGGCGTCCTGGATCAGCGCCCCGGACGGGTCGTAGCGGCGGCGGAAGCCCTCGCCGGTGCCGTCGGTGCGGTCGGTGGTGGCGCTGAACGACCCCTCGATCGAATTGTCGCCCTCGCGGCGCGAAAACTGCCCGGCGATGATCGGCCCCATATAGCCGTCGGGATAGAAGTAGGTGTTGAGCTCGAGCACCCGCTCGACCGTGACGGTGCGGCGCAGGACGACGTTGGCGATGACGGGCTGGCCCTGCATGTCGATGCCGGGCGCGCCGCCGCGGATCAGCTCTATGCGTTCGACGCTGTCGGCTGAGATGCGGCGCAGCACCTGGTCGAGGCTGTCGCTCTTGGACGAGGGGCGGTCGCCGTCGATCAGGACGTTGCCGGCGGCGCCGGCGAAGCCGCGGGCGCCGGTGTCGCCGGTGTCGAGACCGAAGCCCGGCAGGCGGGCGATCATGTCGAGCGCGGTGTCGGGCCGGGAGTCGGCGAAGAAGGCCGGCTCGAAGACCAGCACGCCCCGCTGGGCGGCGTCGACTTCAGGGGCGGACCGGGCCGGGCCGGTCGGCACGGGAGCCTGGGCGGCGCTGTCGGGGGTGGGCGACGGGTCGGGCGCGGTCTGCGCCATCGCAGGGAGCGCCAGCACGGACAGGGCGGCGGTGGCCAGCCAGATGGTCTTCGTCATAGGTCCCTCTCCCGAAGTGAGCGGACCGTGCTCCCGCCCGTGCGGGAGCTTCCAGTTACAAGCTGGACAGGTGGATTAATTCGCAGACAGGCTTGCGGCGCGGGCGTGTTCCATCCTGACGGGCTGGCGGGAACAGGACATTGGTCGCCGCTAGGGCCGGCCCAGCTCCCTCGCCAGGGCGACCAGCACGGCGCGCTTCGCGGGCGGGAGGCGGCCTGTGATGCGGGCGATCTGGAGCACGACCCGCGTCTCCGGATCTTCGGCGGAGCCGCTGTCGAAGGCGTCGCCGATCAGGGCGCTCAGGGGCGTCTCGAGTGCCTGGGCGATCTGCACCAGACGGCCGAACGGCACCGCCATCTCGCCGGTCTCGTAGCGCTGGATGAGCTGGTGACCGCCGCCGACGGCGGCGGCGAGCTCGGCCAGCGTCAGTCCCCTGGCGGAGCGGGCGAGCGCGATGCGCTGGCCCAGCAGGCGGTTGTTCCGGGCCTCGGCCGCTCCGTCGGATTTGCGCTTGGTCGTCATCTTTCCCGGCGTCCCCGCTTCGGAACTAGCGCAGCGGCAACTCAGATTTGTGTCGTTTCGGGGAAGGTTTGCCGGCGCCCGCGCCGTTCAGCGAGGCAGGCCCAGCGGACCCAGAAGCCAGGTCAGCCACACGCCCAGCGCCAGGAAGACGCCGAACGGCAGGCGGTCCGAGCCCGAGATGCGGCCTCCGGTCAGGAGGCGCGCGGCGACCACGCTCAGTCCGCCCAGGGCGGCCCAGAGCAGGACGCTGGGCAAGCCGGTCCATCCGGTCCAGGCGCCGCCGGCGGCCAGCAGGAACGGGTCGCCGCCGCCCAGGCCCTCGCGGCCCCGGATGCGGCGGTAGGCGCGGCCGACAAGCCATAGGCCGGCAAGGCCGACCCCGGCCCCTGTCAGGGCGCCGGCGACGGAGAGCCGGTCGAGGACCGCGGCGGCGAGGATCCCGGTTCCGAGCAGGGGAAGGGTCAGCTGGTCCGGAAGCCAGAAATGCTCGCCGTCGACCACCGCGATCAGCAGCAGCTGCCATCCGAGCAGGGCCGTAAGCAGGGCCGCGAGGATCGATGGCTGGGTCAGGGCCGCACAGAGGCCGATGGCCGCGCCCGCCAGCTCCATCGCCGGATAGCGGATCGGAATGGCCGCCCCGCAGGCGGCGCACCGGCCCCTCGAAACCGCATAGCTCAGCACCGGGATCAGCCGCCATGGATCGAGCGGCCGGTCGCAGCCCCGGCAGCGGGACCGCCCGCCGACAAAACCCTCTCCCCGCGGAAGACGCAGGCTGACGAGGCCGAGGAAGCTTCCCGCCAGCAGCCCCAGGCCGCCGAGCGCGATGGCGAGAAGCGCGGGCCCTGTGTTGAAATCCATCGGCTTCCCGGAGTGTCACACATGTTTCGAGGCGGTTCAGACACGCCCCGGGCCGCCAGCTCTACCCTTCGATTGTGACGATCCCGCCGTACCGGGACGGTGTTTCACCGAACGGCCAAAACAACTTCACAGAGGTGCGCCGCAACCGTCACGGTTCGGCGGCCACGGTGTCACAACCGCCTTCTATCGAGAGCGCCGGGCAGGGGGGCGAGTTCGCCGCGACGGGACCGCGCGTCCGGTCGTCCTGCCGAATGATCCTTTGGACCAGACACGGTGGAAACGATGACCGGCCTTCGACTGACAACCCTGCTCGCGGTCTCCGCCAGCGCCCTGACCCTCGCCGCCTGCGGCTCCGCCGAGGTCGCCTCGCCCGGCGAGGGCGATTTCGGCGGCGGAACGGGTGGCGGCGGCGGACCGACCACGCCTCCTCCCGGCACCCCGGCCGCGGACTGCCCGAGCGGCTTCGCCAACGTCGGCCTGGTCGCCAACAACACCCTGCGGGTCTGCCAGCTGCCGCAGCAGATCCTCGGCGCCCTGACCGTGCCGCTGCGCGCCGGCACCATCTATTCCATCAGCGGCCGCACCGAAGTCGGCACCGACCGCGGCATCGACCCGGCCTCGCCCACCCCGGGCAGCACCCAGGGCATCCTGACCATCGAAGCGGGCGTGCGCATCTTCGCCTCGGGCGGTTCGGACTATCTGCTGGTCAACCGCGGCTCGCAGATCTTCGCCGAGGGCACCGCGACCCAGCCGATCATCTTCACCAGCCGCCAGAACGTGGAAGGCACGACCACCGAAACCTCGCAGGGGCAGTGGGGCGGCCTGGTCATCGCCGGGCGCGCGCCGCAGGCCAACTGCCAGCTGACCGCGCCGGTCACCTGCACCGGCACGGTGGAAGGCACCAGCGCCTTCTACGGCGGCAACACCCCGGCCGATAACTCGGGCCGGATCCGCTACGTCCAGATCAAGTATTCGGGCTTCGAAATCTCGGCCGGCAACGAGCTGCAGGGCCTGACCATGGCCGGCGTCGGCTCGGGCACCACGGTCGACCACGTCCAGATCCACAACAGCTCGGACGACGGCATCGAAATCTTCGGCGGCGCCGTCAACCTGCGCCACCTGGTCATCACCGGCGCCGACGACGACGGCCTGGACACCGACACCGGCTGGCGCGGCGGCGCCCAGTTCGGCATCGTGACGCAGCGTCCGCCGAACGCGACGAGCCGCAGCGCGGGCTTCGAGTTCTCGTCGGCCCCGGCCTCGACGCCGCTGGCCTCGCGCTTCGTGTCCCAGCCGAAGATCGCCAACTTCACCCTGGTCGGCCGCAACTCGCCGACCAATGCGCATACGGTGGCCCACTTCGACACGGGGACCGACCCGACGATCATCAACTCGGTGTTCACCAGCGTGGCCGGGTCGCAGGCCGGTTGCCTCGACATCGCCGACGCCGACACCGAGACCAGCATGCCGACCTTCAGCTCGGTCTATATGTCGTGCGGGATCTCGTATCGCCCGGCCAACGCCGCGCGGTCGCAGACGGTGTTCACCGCCGGGACCAACAACACGCCGGCCGGCGCCTCGACCCTGACCGCCCCCGCCTCGGGCACCAGCCTGAGCAACCAGGTGCTGACCTTCATCAACGGCGCCAACGAGACGGCGGTGACCCCGGCCAACGCCCCGGCGGTCCATTCGTTCTTCACCGCCACGACCTACATCGGCGCCGTCCAGAACGCCTCCGACACCTGGTGGCAGGGCTGGACCTGCGGCCTCACGTCCGGCGCGAACTGCTGACGACGGATGCGCGGCGGCGGCTCAAGCGAGCCGCCGCCGGCTTTCGCCCCGTCCGTTAAAACTCTCCAAGGCGCAGATCATGAAGACCGCTCCCCTGACCCTCACCGGGCTCCTGCTGGCGACCAGCGCGCTGATCGCGCCCGGAACCGCCCTTGCCCAGACCAGCCCCGCGCTTCCCGATCAGGACACGGCCACCGTGGTGGACGAGATCGTGGTCCTGGGCCGCAACATCCCCGAGCCCAATCGCGAGAGCTCGGAAGTGGCCGCCTTCCTGACGGCTGAAGACCTCGAGCGGACCGGCGATTCGACCGCGGCCGCCGCCCTGACGCGGGTCACCGGCCTGACCATCGTCGAGGGCCGGTTCATCTATGTGCGCGGTCTGGGCGAGCGCTATTCGTCGGCCCTGCTGAACGGTTCGCCCCTGCCCAGCCCGGAGCCGCTGCAGCGGGTGGTGCCGCTGGACCTGTTCCCGGCCAGCATCCTCGAGAGCGTCACGGTCCAGAAGAGCTATTCCGCGAACTTCCCGGGCGAGTTCGGCGGCGGCGTGATCGACCTTCGCACCGTGGATGCGCCGCGCGAGCCCTTCTTCAACATGTCCGCCTCGATCGGCGCCAACACCGAGACCACCAACGAAGAGAGCCTGATCTACTACGGCTCCCGCACCGACTTCACCGGCTTCGACGACGGCACGCGGGATATCCCGGGCCCGATCGCCCTGGCCTTCGGCTCCGGCCGCCAGATCAACCGGGCGAACTTCTCCACCGACGAGCTGCAGGTGATGGGCCAGTCCCTGGTCAACGCCCCGCTGCGCCTGCTGCAGCGCGAGACGACCCCGGTGAATTTCGGCTTCGACCTGGCCGGCGGCTTCTCCAGCGACAGCAGCATGGGGACGCTCGGCCTCATCGCGGTCGCGGGCTACAGCAACAACTGGAGCACGCGGCGGGGCTTCCAGGAGGAAGGCCAGTTCTCTGGCGACGTCCTCGTTCCGGTCACCAGCAAGGCCTTCGAGTCCAACCAGAACGACCTGCAGCTGAACCTGCTGGGCGGGCTGTCGCTCACCAACAACGACCACGAGCTGAAGTGGACCAATCTCTACGTCCGCAGCACCACCAAGGAAGCGCGGACCAGCGCCGGTCCGGACCTCAGCGTCGGCGGCGGCATCCTGCGGGACGACTATACCGAATGGTTCGTCCGTCAGCTGTTCTCCAGCCAGCTGGCCGGCGATCACTACTTCATGGACGGGGCGCTCGAGTTCGACTGGCGCGCGGCCTGGGCCCATACGTCCCGGGACGCGCCCTATGAATCGCGCTTCCAGTACGGCGTGAACGCAGCCGGGGACTACATCCACAATCCGTCGAACCTGATCTCGTTCAGCGAACTGGACGAGGACGTGCTCTCGGGCGGGGCCGACGTAAGCTACGCCCTGCCCCTGTCGGATGCGCGGGAGGCGGTATTCAGCCTTGGCGCGGCCTATATGGACAGCAGCCGGGAAGCGACCCGCTACGACCTGCAACTGGCGGCGGTGAGCGGGCTGACCGATGAGCAGCGCCGGTCGCGGATCGATTTCCTGTACTCCGACTTCAACATCAATCCGACGACGATCGAGCTGCGCCAGGTGGCGGGCACCAACGGAGCCGGCGCCTACGACGCCTCGCTCGAGGTCGCCGCCGTCTATGCCCAGGTCGACGCCGAGATCATCCCGCTGGTCCGCACCACGCTCGGCGTCCGCTTCGAGGACAGCCAGCAGTCGGTCACGCCGCGCGACCTGTTCGGGGGATCCACCACGTTTCCCGCGACGGAGATCGAGGAGCAGTACTACCTGCCCTCCTTCACCACGACCTGGAATTTCGCCGAGGACCAGCAACTCCGGCTCGGCGTGTCGCAGACCATCGGCCGGCCGCAGTTCCGGGAACTGGCGCCGCAGTCCTACATCGATCCGGACAGCGACCGCGAGTTCACCGGCAACCCCTTCCTGGTCGACACCGAAATCCTCAACGCCGACGTCCGGTACGAGTGGTATTTCGCCCCCCAGCAGTATGTGACGGCGGGAGTCTTCTACAAGGATCTGGACAAGCCGGTGGAGTCGGTCGTGGTGCTGACGGGCGACCAGCGCCAGCAGTCGTTCCTGAACGCGCCGAAGGCGACGGTCTATGGCGCCGAGGTCGAGGCCAAGAAGTATTTCGAGTTCCCGGACGCGGGCTGGTCCTTCATCGCCAACAAGCGCTGGCTCGTCCAGGCCAACTACACCTGGTCGACTTCGGAGGTGCAGGTGGGGCCGGACGACGTGGTCTTCACCCAGGGCGGCGGCGGCGCCCCCGAGCAGGCGTCCTTCTTCATCGAGGACGGCAGCCGCCTGCAGGGCCAGTCCGATCACGTGGCCAATCTGCAGATGGGTTGGGAGGATGACGCCGCCCGCTCGCAGGCGACCCTGATCGTCAACTACGTCAGCGAGCGGATCACCGCCCGTGGCGCCGGCGCCGCCGGCGCGCGCGAGCCGGACTACATCCAGGACCCGGGCGTGTTCCTCGACTTCGTGTACCGCAAGGACTTCGAGTATGCGGGCCGCGATCTCGGCTTCGCCCTCGAACTGCGCAATCTCCTGAACACCGATTACGACGAGTTCCAGGAGCTCGGGAACAAGATCCGGATCAACAGCTACGACCTCGGATCCTCGGCCACGGTCAGCCTGAGCGCCCGCTTCTGAGGCCCGGCGAGGCCGCCGCTCCCGGGCGGCGGCCTCGTCATTCCTGATTGCCGAAATGCGGCAGTTGCTCCGCATCCGCCCTAACCGTCACGGCAAGTTCTCCGCACCGTCATGGGCCCGTGAAGCCCGGACACGGACGATTGGTCTACGACGCTTCCGGGCCGTCGGGGCCCATCGGGGCCTGCGATCGTGATCGGCGCAATTCGCAACTGGAGCACGGGAGCGCGCGAGGCCCTCGCGGCCCGCCCGGACCGCGTCAGGACCGCAGCGGAGGCGACGCTGGCCCTGTTGCTGATCGTGCAACTGGGGCGGCTGGTCTGGATCGCCGTCGAGCCCGTCGACGTCCCGGCAGCCCCGGTGACGCGGCCCGAGGTGAAGCCCGTCGACTACGCCGTCTTCCAGCGCTTCGACGCCTTCTTCCGCACCGGCGGCCAGAGCAGTCTCGCCGAGGACACCGCCGCGGGCAGCGGCCAGATGCGGCTGTTCGGCGTCCGTGCGGACGGCTCGGGCGGCGGCTCGGCGATCATCGGCCTGGCTGACGGCCGGCAGGTGTCGGTCGCGGTCGGCGAGGCCATCGAGCCCGGGCTCCTTCTACGGTCCGTCGGCTCCGATCACGTGGTGCTGGCGCGTGGCGATTCTCTCAGCCGGCTGATCTTCAGCGATCTGCCCACAGGCGCGCCGCCGCCGCCGCCGCCGCCCGCCGGCGAGCAGACCGTCACCCCCGCGCCGCCTCCCGCAAGCGCCGCCACGGTCGACCCCGCCAGTCTGGTGGCGGAGGCCTCGCTGCGTCCCCGCATGCAGGGCCTCAGGATCAACGGCTTCACCGTGACCTCGGGCGGCGACGCCCCGGCGTTGGCCGCCGCCGGACTGAAATCCGGCGACGTCATCCTGGCGGTCAACGGCCAGCCCCTCGACGGACCCGCCCGGATCGCCGCCCTGCGCGGCCAGCTGGCCGACGCCGGCAGCGCCGAAATCCGCTTCGAGCGGAACGGCGCGGTTCAGACAACCACCATAAGGACAGGCCGTTGAAGCGATCGAACCGCAGCGTCCCCGGCCTCGCCCTGGCGGCCCTGCTCGCCCTCCAGCCCCTGGCGGCGCCCGTGGCGCTGGCCCAGACGGGCGGGCAGACCCTGAACGTTCAGGGCGCCGACATCCGGGCCTTCATTCAGGACGTGGCCCGGTCGACCGGCCGGACCTTCATCGTCGATCCGGCGGTGACCGGGACGGTGACGGTGACCAGCGACCGGCCCCTGTCGCGCGCCCAGCTGTTCGAGGTCTTCCTGTCGACCCTGCGCGCCAATGGTCTGGTCGTGACGCCGACCAGTTCGGGCGCCTACCGGATCAGCCCGGCCCAGGGCGCGGCCCAGGGACCGGCGACGGTGGGGGCGGAGCGGTTCGCCACCGAGGTCTTCCAGCTGCGCAACATCGACGCCGCCTCGGCCGCCGAAACCATCCGGCCGCTGGTCGGGCCGCAGGGGCAGGTGCTGCCCAATGCGGGCGCCAACAGCGTCGTCGTCGCCGACTTCGCCGACAACCTGGCCCGCATTCGCGCCCTGATCGGCCGCATCGACGTCGACCGGACCGGCTTCGAGGTGGTGACTCTGGAGAATTCCTCGGCGCGCGAGATCGCCGGGGTCCTGCAATCCGTGCTCGCCCCTCCGGGCGGACAGCCGGGGCAGGGCATGGTTTCGGTGACGCCGGTCGAGAGCTCGAACTCCGTCGTGCTGCGCGGCGATCCGTCGGCCGTGGCGCGGGTGCGTCCGCTGATCGAGGATCTCGACCGCCGCGCCCGGTCAGCCGACGACGTCAAGGTGATCTTCCTGCAGCACGCCAACGCCGAGGCCCTGCTGCCGGTGCTGCAGCAGATCGTCGGCCAGCCGGTGACGGCGGCCAGCGCCAATGCGGAGCCGGCCGGGGGGCGGGGCGGGGTCGGAAGCGCCGCCGAGGCCGATGCGGCGCCCGCGCCCGCCGCCGCCGTCGCGCCGGTTCCCGGCCAGCGCGCCACCATCGCCCGCTTCCCCGGCGCCAACGCCCTGGTCATCTCGGCCTCGGGCGACACCCAGCGGATGCTGGCCGAGGTCATCCGCCAGCTGGACCAGCGCCGCCAGCAGGTGCTGATCGAGGCCATCGTGGTGGAGCTGTCCGACAACGCCGTGCGCGAGCTCGGGGTGCAATGGCTGCTCGCCGGCGAGGACGGCAACCCCATCGGCCTTACCAACTATTCCGACAGCGCCACGCCGCTGGTTCCGATCGCCGGCGGCGCCGCGGCCGGCCAGCTCGACGAGGACGATCCGCTGCGCGAGCAGCTGCAGAACCTCGCGCTGAACACCCTGCTGGGCGCCAACGGCTTCGTCGGCGGCGGCGGCGGGCGGATCGGCGACGGCCTGTTCGGCTTCATCATCAACGCCGCCAAGACCGACGACGGCTCCAACCTGCTGCAGACCCCGTCGCTGATGACGCTGGACAACGAGGAGGCGACCATCCTCGTCGGCCAGGAGGTGCCGATCACCACCGGCGAGACCCTGCTGGACGGCAACTCCAATCCGTTCCGCACGACCCAGCGCCAGGACATCGGCGTCAAGCTGATCGTCCGTCCCCAGATCAACGCTGGCGGCTCGATCACCCTGTTCCTGCGCCAGGAGGTGTCGAGCATCAACGGCGTGCTCTCCAACTCGGCCAGCGACCTGGTGCTGAACAAGCGCGAGCTGGAGACGACCCTGGTGGTCGACGACGGCGACATCGCCGTGGCCGGCGGCCTGCTGGACCAGAACGACCGGCTGTCGGTCGACAAGGTGCCGGGGCTTGGCGACATCCCCGGCATCGGGGCCCTGTTCCGCTCGACCAGCCGGCAGCGGGGGCGGACCAATCTGATGGTCTTCATCCGCCCGACCATCATCCGCACTCCCGCCGACGCCCAGGCCCTGAGCGCCGACCGCTGGGGCTATATGCGCCAGCAACAGCTGACCAACGCCCCGGGCGTCGAGCCGAGTCTCGACGAGATGCTGCGCGACTACATGCGCACCCAGGCGCCGGCCGCACCGGTCGCCACGGAGTGAGGGCGGCATGATCACCCTCGTCAATCCGACCCTGCCCTACGGCTTCGCCAAGCGGCACGGCGTCATCCTGCTCGACGCCGGAGACATCGCCCTGGTCGGCCTGCGCGAGGGGGCCGATCCGGCGGCCCTGGTCGAGACCCGCCGGGCGCTGGGCCGGCCGCTGCGCCTCGAACGGCTGAGCCAGGCCGAGTTCGACCGGCGGCTGTCGCAGGTCTATGCGGGCGATCCGCTGAACGCCGCCGATGGCGATGATCTCGACATGCCCTCGGGCCTCGGCAGCCTGATCGACGACATCCCGGCCGCCGCCGATCTGCTCGACACCGCCGACGACGCCCCGGTGATCCGCCTGATCAACGGGATAATCGCCGAGGCGGTGCGGGCGGGAGCCTCCGATATCCATCTGGAGCCGTTCGAGAGCGCCCTGACGGTGCGCATGCGCGTCGATGGCGTGCTGCGCGAGGCGCTGTCGCTGAACCCCCGGATCACGCCGCTGCTGGTGTCGCGGATCAAGGTCATGGCGCGGCTCGACATCGCCGAGAAGCGGGTGCCGCAGGACGGGCGCATCCCGCTGGCGCTGGGCGGCAAGACGCTGGACGTGCGGGTCTCGACCCTGCCGTCGCGGGCGGGCGAGCGGGTCGTGCTGCGCATCCTCGACAAGGACCAGGCCGAGCTGAGGCTGGACGAGCTGGGCATGACCGGCGAGACGCTGGACGCCTTCCGCGCCGCCCTGCGCGAGCCCAACGGCATCATCCTCGTCACCGGCCCGACCGGCTCGGGCAAGACCACCTCGCTCTACGCCGGCCTGTCGCTGCTCAACGACTCGACCCGCAACATCCTGACGGTGGAGGACCCCGTCGAATACGCCATCGACGGCGTCGGCCAGACCCAGGTCAACACCAAGGTCGGCATGACCTTCGCCGCCGGCCTGCGCGCCATCCTGCGTCAGGACCCGGACGTGGTCATGGTCGGCGAGATCCGCGACGTCGAGACCGCCCAGATCGCCGTTCAGGCCTCGCTGACGGGCCATCTGGTGCTGTCGACGGTGCACACCAACGATGCGGCGGGCGCCATCACCCGGCTGCGCGACATGGGCGTCGAACCCTTCCTGCTGGCCTCGACCCTGCGGCTGATCGTGGCCCAGCGGCTGGTGCGGCGGCTGTGCCCGGCCTGCCGCCGCTCCGAGCCGGCGGACGGCGCCACGGCGCGGCTGATCGGCGTCCGGACCGGCCAGCCGGTGTGGCGCGCCCAGGGCTGCGAGCGCTGCCGCCAGACCGGCTATGTCGGCCGGGTCGGCCTCTATGAGGTGATCGCCGTCGACGACCGCATCCGCCGCCTGATCGCCGCCGAGGCCGACGAGGAAGCCGTCAACGCCGTCGCCTTCGAGCGCATGGACACCTTGGCGCGGCGCGCGCGGGCCTTTGTCCTGGGCGGCCTGACCTCGGTCGAGGAGGCGGTGCGGGTGACGCGGCAGGACGTCGGCGCCCTTCAGGACGACGCGTCCGCGGCCGGGGCGGCGGCCTGATGGCGGCCTTCGACTATGTGGCGGTGGACGCCGGCGGCCGCACCCTCACCGGCGCCCTGACCGCCGCCGACGAGGCCGCCGCGCGCGCGCTGCTCGAGCGCCGCAAGCTCCTGCCGCTGGAGGTCACGGGCGGGCGCGGCGCCCTGCAAAAGGCCGATCGCCTCACGCCGGCGAAGGGCGCCGTGCTGAACGCCAGGACCCTGGCCCTGACCACCCGTCAGCTAGCCACCCTGGTGTCCGTCGCGCCGATCGAGGAGGCGCTGCGCACCATCGCCCTGCAGGCCGACCGGCCGGCTGTGCGGCGGGTGCTGGAAGGCGTCCACGGCGGCGTCATGGAAGGCCGGCGGTTGTCGGACGCCATGGCGTTGCAGGGACAGGCCTTCCCGCCGCTGTATCGCGCCATGGTCTCGGCGGGCGAGACCTCGGGCGCGCTGGAGCCGATCCTCGAGCGGCTGGCCGACGGGCTGGAGCGGGACCAGACGGTGCGCGGCAAGGTGATCACGGCCCTGGTCTATCCGGCCGTGCTGGCGGTGGTGGCGCTGGGCGTCATCGGGGCGCTGATGACCTTCGTGGTGCCCAAGGTGGTCGACCAGTTCGACAGCATGAACCAGACCCTGCCGCTGCTGACCCGGCTGGTGATCGGCGTCTCCGACCTGATGCGCGACTGGGGCTGGCTGGCCGGCCTGGTGCTGGTGCTGGCGATCTTCGGCGGCGGCCTTGCCCTGCGCAATCCCGCCGTCCGTCTCAGGGCCGATGCCGCCCTGCTGCGCCTGCCGCTGGCCGGCCGGCTGATCCGCGACCTGCACGGGGCGAAGATGGCGCGAACCCTTTCGACCATGATCGCCGCCGGCCTGCCGGTGCTGGAGGGGCTGACCATCACCGGCCGCACCGTCGCCAACCGCCGCCTGCGGATCGCCACCGAAGCCATGGCCGACGCGGTGCGTGAGGGCGGCGGCCTGTCGGCGGCCATGCGCCGGGCCGACGTCTTCCCGCCGATCCTCGTCCACATGACCGCCTCGGGCGAAAGCAGCGGCCGGCTGGAGCCGATGCTGGAGCGCGCCGCCGACTATCTGGAGCGCGAATTCTCCACCTTCACCGCCGTGATGCTGAGCCTGCTCGAGCCGGCCATCATCGTCGTCATGGGCGGGGTGGTGGCCCTGATCGTCCTGTCGATCCTCCTGCCTATCCTTCAGATCAACACCCTGGCCATGGGGTGATGGAGTAACTGCCATGACCGAGACCGAACGCAAGATCGCGGAGGCCCGCCGCAAGCGCGCGGGCTTCACCCTGGTGGAGCTGATGGTGGTGATCGTCATCATCGGCCTGCTGGCCACGGTGGTGGCGATCAATGTCCTGCCCAGCCAGGACAGGGCCATGGTCGGCAAGGCGCGGGCCGACATCTCGGTGCTGGAACAGGCGATCGAGACCTATCGCCTCGACAATCTGACCTTCCCCGACGACCTGCAGGCCCTGGTCGCCGCCCCCGCCGGCCTCGCCCGGCCTGAGCGCTACCGCCAGGGCGGCTACGTCCGCCGCCTGCCCGAGGATCCGTGGGGCAATCCCTACCAGTACCGCCGCCCCGGCACGCACGGCGGCCAGTTCGACGTCTTCTCCCTCGGGGCGGACGGCCGGGAAGGGGGCGAGGGCAATGACGCCGACCTCGGCAACTGGCAGGTTTAGGGGCGCTAACGCTTGCGACGCGGTCGCTCGCTGTCTGAGCGCGCGCCGCGCCTGCCGCGCCGGTTTCACCCTGGTCGAGCTGCTGATGACGGTGGCCATCATCGGTCTGGCGGCCGGCGCGGTGGTGCTGTCCGTGCCCGATCCCCGGCCGTCCGTCGAGCAGGACGCCGAGCGCTTCGCCGCGCGCCTGTCGCGGGCGCGGGAAGAGGCCGTGCTGACCAACCGGTCGGTGGCGGTGGAGGCGACGGCCGCGGGCTACGGCTTCTCCGCCTTCGACGGGGCGGAATGGTCGCCGCTGTCGGACGGGCCATTCGGGCCCGAAGCATGGAGTGCGGGCGTGTCGGTGTCGCCGGCCGGGCCGGTCCGGGTCGTGTTCGATCCCACCGGCGTGGCCGAGCCCGCGACCATCACCCTCAGCCGCGACGGCCACGCCTCACGCATCACCGTCGACGGGGCCGGGGAGGTCGCCATCGATGGCTGATCGAGGCGGCTTCACCCTGATCGAACTGTTGGTCGCCCTGGCCGTGTTCAGCCTCGCGGCCATGGCCCTGCTGAACCTGTCCGGCGAGAACACCCGTTCCGCCGCCCGCGTCGAGACGCGCACGCTCGGCGGCGTCGTGGCCGAGAACCTGGCCGTCGAGGCCATGATCGACCCGCGCCTCGCCGAAGGGGAGACGGACGGCGCACTTCCGCTGGCGGGCCGCCATTGGCGCTGGAGCCGCTCGGTCAGGAGCGTCGAGGCCGGCATGCTGCGCGTCGACATCCGAGTCGCGACGGACGAGGGACAGGCCGCCGACCGCGTCGTGTTCCGGGCGCGGCCATGACCGGTCCGCGATCCGGCTTCACCCTCGTGGAGGTGCTCGTCTCCCTGCTGATCTTCGCCCTGATCGCAGCGGCGGGGGCGGCGGTGCTCAGCCTGTCGATAGACAACCGCTTCGCCATCAAGGCCGCGACGGACAGGACCGCTGACCTGCAGCGGATGCGCAGCCTGCTGAAGGCCGATCTGGGGCAGGCGAGCGGCCGCCGCTCGCGCGGCCCGACCGGGCGGCCCATGCCCCAGCCGATGAGCGGCCAGACCACGCCCGGCGAGCCGGTGCTCGTGCTGACGCGGGCAGGCTGGAGCAATCCGGGCGACCAGCCGCGGCCGTCGCTGCAGCGGGTCGAGTACCGGCTGGTCGAGGGGCGGCTGGAGCGGCGTGTCGCCAGCCATCTGGACGGGGCGCGGCCGGGACCGCCCCAGGTGCTGTATCGCGGCGTCCGGGACCTGACACTGGCCTTCATCAAGGACGGGCAGGAGGCGCCGGCCTATATCGTCACGGCCGAGCGGCCGCTGCCAGACGCGGTGCGCATGCGGATGGCGCTGGACGGCTACGGCCCGGTCGAACAGCTGTTCCTGGTGGGCGGCGGCTGATGCGGCGAGAATCCGACAACCGCGAGGGCATGGCCCTGCTGACCGTGCTGCTGCTGGTGGCCGTGATGTCGGTCGTCGCCGTGGCGGTGCTGGACGACGTGCGCTTCTCCGTGCGCCGGGCGACCAATGCGGAGACCCAGGCCCAAGCCCAGTGGTACGCTTCGGGGGCCGAGGTTCTCGCCCGGCGGCAGGTGGCGCGTCTGCTGGCGGCGGGACCGGCCCGCACCCCGCTGGAGCCGGAGTGGAATGGTCGCCGTCTCGGCTTCCCGATCGACGACGGTTCGATCAGCGCCGTGGTCACCGACGGGCAGGCCTGTTTCAATCTGAACAGCCTGGTCGAGGGCGTCGGCGAGGATCTGATGGCCCGGCCGCTGGGGAGGGCGCAGTTCCTCGCCCTGGGGCGGGCCGTGGGCGCGCCCGCGAGTCGCATGCGCGCCGTGGCCGACGCCCTGACCGACTGGCTGGACGCCGATGGCGAGGCGCGGCCGCTGGGAGCCGAGGACGGCGCCTACGCTGGCCTGGCCCGGCCCTATCGCACCGGTGGGGTGATGCTGGCCGAGGTCAGCGAACTGCGGGCGGTCAAGGGCGTCGACGCCGACCTCTATCGCCGCCTTCGACCGTGGGTCTGCGCCCTGCCGACCAGCCGGCTGTCGCCGCTGAACGTCAACACCCTGACGCCGGAGCAGGCGCCGCTGCTGGTGATGCTGACCGACAACGCCCTGGATCTGCAAGGCGCCCGCGCCGTCATCGCCCGACGGCCGCGCGCGGGATGGCCGGACGTCGCGGCCTTCTGGAACCAGCCCTCCATGGCGGCGGTGGAGGTTCCGGGAGAGGTCCGCGATCAGGTCACCGTCCTGACCCGCTACTTCAATCTCCGTGTGGACGTCGCCTACGGCGGCGGCCGCGCCGTCCGCACCGCCCTTATCCACGCACAGCCCGACGGCGCCGTGCGGACCGTCCTTCAGCGCTGGACTCCCGAAGAATGAAACCGATCCGCCTGATCCTCATCCCGACGCTCACCGGGCAGCCGGCGCCCTTTTTGATCGTCGCGCCGGACGGCGGCGTCCTCCAGCGCGGCGTGCTGACCCTGGACGCGGTCGAGCGGCCGGAGCCGATGCGCACCGTCGCCATCTGTCCCGGCGCCGACGTCTCGGTCCGCTGGCTCGACCTGCCGGCGGGGGGCGCCGCCCAACTCCGGGCCGCGGCCGCCTGGCGGCTGCGCGACGAACTGGTCGCGACGCCGGACCGGGTGGCGACCGTGGTCGGGCCCCCGGCCGGACCGGGACAGCCACGTCCGGTCGCCGTGGCCAGCCTCGCGCTGCTGCAGGCGTGGTCGGACTATCTGGAGGCCCTGGGCCTTCGCGCCGACGTGCTCACGCCTGACATGCTGACCCTCGCCGAGCCCGAAGCTGACGATGTCGTTCTGGCGGTGACATTCGGCGAGAACGTCGCCCTGAGAGGCCGGCGCTTCGCCGTCACGGTGCAGGCCGATCTGGTCGATCTGGTCGCCGGCGGCCGTCAGGTGGTCGCGGTCGAGGATGCAGCGGCGGTGGAGCGGGCGCTGGCGGCGGCCGCGCTTTCGCCGCTCGTCAACCTGCTCGACGCCGGCGTCCGGGAGGGGGCGGACGTGCGCCGTAGCTGGCGGCGGGCGGCCGGGCTGGCCACCGCGGTGCTGGTCTCTCCGCTCCTGCTGACCGCCGCCTCGGCCGCCCGCGACGACATGGCCGCCCGCCGGCTCGACGCCGAGGCGGTCGCCGCCATCGCCGCCGCCGCCCCGGATCTGGCGCGGGAGGCCGACCCGGTAGCCGCCCTTCGCCGGCGGGCCGATGCGGCGCCGCCGCCCGGCGGCGTGACGGCCGCCGCCGCCGCCCTGTTCCTCGCGATCGAGGCGGTCGAGGGGGCCGAGCTGGACATGCTCGCCGCTGCACCGGAGGCCGGGGTCAAGGCCACGGTCAGCCACCCCGGATATTCGGACATGGAAGCGATCACCCGCCGGATGGCCGAGGCAGGCATGGCGGTGACCGAGACAGCCACCCTCGACGACGCCGGCCGCGTGGTCAGCGACATCAGCATCGGAGCCCGTCCATGAACCGCCTGTTCGCCGAACTGCATCAGGCGTGGGACGGCCGCACCCGACGCGAGCAGCGGATGCTCGCCGCGATGGCGCTGCTCGTGGCGGCGGTGGTCCTGTGGCTGGGCGTCGTCCGCCCGGTGAGCGGCTGGCGGAACGAGGCCGCCCGGGACCGGGCGCGCGCCGAAGGCGAACTGGTCGAGGTGCGCTCCGCCCTGGCGAGGCTGGCGCAGGAGGCCGGTCCAGGCGTTCGCCGGGCGGACGCCCGCGGTCTGGAGCCGGTGGTCCGGCAGACAGCGGAAGCGGCCGGGCTCGAGCTGGTCACCGGCATGGACGCCTCGGGCCGGCTGGGGTTCCGCGTGGCGAACGCGCCGGCCGCCGCCGTCTTCGGCTGGCTGGCCGCCCTCGAGACGACACACGGGCTGCAGCCCGCCAGTCTCAGCGTGGTCGAGAACGCCGACGCCTCGCTGCAGGTCGAGGGGGCGTTCTGAGCCGCCCCCTCGCCCTTCAGTCGAGCGGCCGGATCAGAAGGCCGCGCGCACGGTGAGCTGATACAGCACGCCCGAGCGCTCGCTCTCCAGCTCGTATTCGTCGAGATCGCCGTTGGCGCGGTTGTCGAGAATCTCCTCAATCGAGTCGCCGTCGTACTTCAGGAAGGTCTCGCGCTTCTCCTTGTCGAGGAGGTTCTGCGCCGACAGGCGGACCACGAACCGCTCGCCGATCCGCTTCTCGACGAAGGCCTCCAGATCCTGGTCGTATTCGACCTTGACCAGTTCATCGAGACCCGACTCATAGCCTTCGTCGCGGCCGTAGAGGCTGGCCCCGAAGCTGGCGCCCCAGGTCGGCAGGTTCTGGATGAAGCCGACGTTCCAGACGTTCTGCGGCTGGTTGCGGAACTGGCGCTCGACGCCGGTCCAGGGATCGAGAACCTCGCTTTCCAGCCAGGTGTAGTTGAAGAAGACCCCGGTCTCCGGCATGCCGAACACGTCGAGCGGCGCCGACAGGTCGATCTCGACGCCCCAGGTCGTGCCGTCGCCGATGTTGCGCGGCTCGACGAGGTTGTAGGCGTCGTCGCCCGGGTCGACCGGACCGCCGTCCTCGTCGACCTCGGTCCCGGTGTCCGTCAGCTCGATCAGGTTCTCGATCTCGCGGTAGAAGACGTTGACGCCGAAGACGCCGCGCGAGCCGAGGCGGCGCTCGTAGCCGAGGTCGAAGCCGGTCGCGAACTCGCTCTCCAGCAGGGGGTTGCCCTGGAGGGCGTCCTCGTCGGCCGGCTCCTCGCTGGCGAGATAGGGGGCCAGGAAGCTGTAGTCCGGGCGCCGCTGGGTGCGGGCCCAGGAGGCGCGGAACTGGTCCCTCGCCGTCGGCGACCAGGTCAGGTGGAGCGACGGGAAGAACTCCTCGGCGTCGGACGAGACGACGCCCAGATCGCTGGTTACGTCCCGCTCCATCGATTCGAAGCGCAGGCCGGCGTCTATGGTCAGGGCGTCGGTCGGCTCCCAGGTCAGGCGCGCGAACGGCTCCAGCCGGGTCTCCTCGATGGTGTAGATCGCGCCGGGCTCCGGATCCGGGTCGTCGATCGCGCCGTTGTCGATGTCGAACTCGACCACGGCGGCGTCGCGCTCCTTGGTCAGCCAGTCGGCGCCGAGCTTGAGGCGCAGCGAGTCGGGGCCGAAGGTCCAGGCGGCGCCGAACTCGTATTCGTCGTCGGTGATGTCGGTCTCGACGTACTCGTCCAGCTCAAGCGGATCGCCCGGGTCGGCGACGTCGACGCGGCTGGTGGAGTCGTCGCGGAAGCCGGACCAGCCGGCCTTGAAGTCCAGCTCGCCGCCACCAACCTCGAACTCCCCGTCGACGCCCAGGGCGTAGCTCTGCTGGCTGATGCGCTCGGCCTGGACCTCGGTCTCGTCCAGCTCGTCGAACACGCCGGAGCCGTTGTCGACGAAGGTCAGGGAGGTCTCGTCCTCGTCACGGCTGGTGTCCACCGCCAGGCCGTTGAAGCGGAGCCGGCCGCGGTCGAATCGCACGGTGTATTCCGCGTTGGCGGACAGGTCCTCGCCGTCCCGGGTGTCGTCCTGCAGCTCGATGTTGTCGAGCACCCCGCCGGCCGCGGGGGCGTCGTCGTAGCGTTCCGAACGCTTCTCCTTCGGATTGCGCCGGCCCTGGTAGTTGAGCCCGAGCCACAGCGAGGTGTTGTCGGTGGCGCCGGCCCAGGAGATCGAGCCGGAGCCACGGATCTCGCCGTCGGCGTTGACGAGGGCCCCGGCGCGGATGGCGCCGCCGTCCAGCTGGGCGCCTTCCTTGAGGACGATGTTGATCGCACCCGCGACGCCATCGGACGGCTGGTCCGCACGCGGACTGCGGATGATCTCGATTCGCTCGACCAGTTCGGCCGGAATGCGATCGACCAGGAAGGCTCCGTCGTCCTCCCCGCCGGGGGCGCGGCGGCCGTTGATCAGGATGTTGGTGTAGCCGGGCGGCAGGCCGCGCATCGAGACGCCGTCGAACTCAAGCACATCGGAGGTGAAGGTCACCCCCGGGACGCGCTTCAGCATCTCCCCCACCGAGACCGGCTCGAAGCGCTGGAAGTATTCGAGGTCGTAGGACAGGATCGGGTTCTCGTCCGTGGTCCGGTTGCGGAACACGATCTCCCCGTTGACGATGACGTCCTCGACGGCCGTGGCCTCGACCCGGCCGGCCTCCTGGGCGCAGACGGTTCCGGCGAGAACGAGAGGCGCCACAGCGGCGCCGAGCAGAAGCTTGAGTTTCATGGCGAGCATCCCCGTGACCGGTTCGACCCCGCGGCCGCCGGTTCCGTGGCCCAGCTAGGCCGTTGCGGCGACGCCCCCGCGATGGTTTGGCGAAGGCCCGTTGGCGCTTTTCCGATGGTCCGGTGACGAATGATCCTGGTGCGGACCGGTGTTCATCAAACCGCAGACGGATCGTCACGGAGCTTGCGTTGACGCTCCGGCCAACGCGTGGTCTGGCCGGGCTCACACCCTGTCCTGAGGAGCGCCATGATCATCCGGACCGTGACGGCCCTTGTGGCGTCAACCACCCTCCTGGCCGCGTGCGCGACGCACGACGGCGACGCCCAGGGCGAAGGCGCGGCCGTGACGGCGCGGCTCGAGACCCCGTCGGTCGGCACGGCCGGCCAGGACGCCGCCGACGACCCCGCCATCTGGGCCTCCTCCGCGCCCGTGCGGATCGGCGGCGTGTCGACCATGGGCTTCGTCGCCGGAACCGACAAGAAGGCCGGCCTGTACATCTACGGCCTCGACGGGGCCGTGCTGCAGTTCCTGCCCGAAGGCCTGCTGAACAATGTCGACCTGACCGGGGGCCTGTCCGTCGAGGGCCGTCCGCAGGTGGTGCTGGGCGCCAGCGACCGCACCCCGGGCAAGACCGGCGTCGCCCTGTATCTGTTCGATCCCGCGGGCGAGGCCGGAGTCCGTCCCTGGGGCGCCATCCGCTCCGACGTGGTGGAGCCATACGGATTCTGCTTCGCCCGGCGCGGCGCCGAGGTGCACGCCATCCTTGTCGGCCACGAGGGCGAGGTCCGCCAGTTCGTGCTCGCCGCGGACGCCGCCGGCCGTCCGGATGCGCGCGAGGTCCGCCGCTTCAAGATCGGCACGATCTCGGAAGGCTGCGCCGCCGACGAGGCGACCGACGCCCTCTACATCGCCGAGGAGAATGTCGGGCTGTGGCGCTACCGCCTCGACCCGTCAGGGGGCGACGGCCGCGCCCTGGTGCAGCCGGTCACGCCGGGCGTTCTGGTCGCCGACGCCGAGGGGCTCGCGGTCATCGAGGACGGCGCGGCGCGCTATCTGATCGGCTCGAGCCAGGGCGATTCGACCTTCCCGGTCTGGCGGATCGACGGCCCGCAGCCGGTCTTCGCCGGCCGCTTCGTGGTCGGGACCGGCGAGGTCGACCGCGTCACCGGGACCGACGGCGTCGACGCCCTCGGCGGCTCCGTCGGCGCCGCCTTCCCGGAAGGCCTGGTGGTGGTCCAGGACGACGTGAACGACGCCGGGACCCAGAATTTCAAATACATCGACTGGCGCGACATCCGCGCAGCGTTGGGCTTGAACTGATCAGGTCCGATTTTCCGGATTGCCAGACTGCGCCGCGAGACCGCCGGGGCGGGCGGCGCCCGCCCGGGAACTGGAGCGGCCGGCGGGAATCGAACCCGCGACATTCAGCTTGGGAAGCTGACGTTCTACCTCTGAACTACGGCCGCGACCGGGTTGCCGATCGGAGGCGGACCATAGCTTCGCGCGGGCAAAAGAAAAGGCCCGGCGCGGCGGCCGGGCCCCTCCTGCGGCATGGTCGGCGGGATCAGTTGATCCGTTCGACCTCGACGCCGCGCCGGTCGAGGATGGACTGGACGCTGTCGCCGCCCGCCAGGTGGGCGGCGCCGACGGCGATGAACACCGTGCCCGAGCCATCCAGCATGGTCTGGATCTGGTCGGCCCAGTTGGCGTTGCGCTTGACCAGCAGGGCCTCGTAGACGGAGCGGTCGGAGCGGCGCATCGGCTGCACGCCGAGCCGGTCGATGGCCCGGACATCGCCGGTCGACCAGGCCTCGACCAGGCGGTCCAGGTCGGTGGTGGCGGTTTCGAAGTCCTCCAGGGTGCTGCGCAGGAAGGACAGCTGGTCGTCCTCGCTGAAGCCGGCGAGGATGCGGATCTGCTCGTCGATCGTCTCGAAGCCGCCGACCTCCTTGCCGGCCGCGGCGGCGCGGGCCTTGAGCGCTATCTCGACGCCGGACTGCGGATCGTAGCCGGCCTTGACCAGCGGGGCGACCGACAGGGTCAGGGCCGCGAGCCACGGACGCATCGGATCCAGGGCCGCGCCGCTGGCCCCCATGGTCTGGGCGGCGGCGTCGAGCCGGCTGCGCTCCTCGGCGTTCAGGAGGCTGGAGAGCGGGCGGTCGGGCGACAGGCCGTGCTGCTGGATCAGCGGCATCATGGCGGCCTGGTCGTCGGGATTGGAGATCTCGAGCACGAGGCGGTCGGCGCTGTCGAAGGCGCTCTCGACGGGGGCCCAGCGCCACAGGGTGGCGGGCCGCAGCACATGGACGGTGCCGAAGAGATAGAGGGTCGAGTCCTCGTCGCGGATCACCCACAGGGCCGGGCCCCCGGCGCCGGACGCCTGGACCGGCGCGGACGCCAGGGCGGCCGAGGGGGCGGCCGGGAGGGCGAACGCCTCGGCCGGCTGGAAGACGAGGGCGGCCGCCATGCCGAGGCCGAGCGTCGCGCCGAGGGCCGAGCGGAAGGCGCCGGCGAGGCGGCGGGGGGCGGGAAGGGCGTTCATCAGGCGGCGGGTCCTTGTTCGGGGTCGATGAAGATGGCTTCGATGGGTTGGGCGAAGACGCGGGCGATGCGGAAGGCCAGGGGCAGGGACGGGTCGTAGCGGCCGGTTTCCAGCGCGTTGACGGTCTGGCGCGAGACGCCGAGCCGCTCGGCCAGGTCGGCCTGGCTCCAGTCGCGTTCGGCGCGGAGCACCTTGAGGCGGTTGTTCATCGGCGGCTCCTAGCGGTGCTTGAGCCACCATACGGCCCAGGCCACCGCATAGCCGGCGAGCTGGAACAGCATGATGGTCCACATGCCCCCGGCGATAAGGTCCGGCGCGCTGAGGCCCACATCGGCGGTGGTCGAGCCGTCGTCGCCGAGGGTCAGGGTGATCAGCAGGACGGCGCCGACGGCCATGCCGCCCGAGCCGCCCCACCACCAGGCCCATTTGTGGGCCTCGCGCGCCGCCTCGTCGATGCCGCGCCACCACCAGATGCAGGCGGCGAAGGCGATGGCCATGGCGCAGGCGATGATGGCGGCGGTGACGGCCAGGCCGAGCATTCCCGGCAGCTCGCCGAGCAGGGCCCGGGCGGCGCCGGCCAAGCCCCCGACGAGGCCGACCCCGAGGATCATCAGAACATAGGTTCCGAGGCCGAACGGGCGTCTGGGCTTCTGGCCTGGGTTCATCGGGAGGCTCCGTGTCGTGGTGACAAGGGTGTTTTACATCGCGGCGGAGCAGTGTCAAGCAGGCTTGTCAAAAAGTCGGTCAGCCTTGTCGTGCCTATTCGGCGGCCACGTCAGTGGCCGGGGCGGCCAGCTCCGGGCGCGAGAGAGACCGGGGCGACTGCTCCACCGGGGGCAGGCCGGGCAGGTCCTTGCCCTCGTGGTCGACGTGCAGGTCCTCGAAGCGGCGGGCCGAGACCATGACCTGGCTCTCCAGCGAGCCGACGAACTGGTTGTATTTGCCGACCGCCGTGTCGAGGGCGCGGCCGACGGCGGCGGCGTGGCCGCCCATCACCGACAGGCGTTTGTACAGCTCCTTGCCCAGTTTCGCGACGTCCTCGGCGTTCTTCGCCTGCTCCTCGGCGCGCCAGCCGTAGGCGACCGCCTTGCACAGGGCGAACAGGGTCGTGGGGGTGACGATGACCACGCGCGAGGCCATGGCCTGGGTCATCAGCTCGGGCTCATGATCGAGGGCGGCGGCGAGGAAGGCGTCGCCGGGCACGAACATGGCGACGAAGTCGGGGCTGGGCTTGAACTGGTCCTGATAGGCCTTGGAGGCCAGCTGGCGGACGTGGGTCTTCATGCTGGCGGCGGTGCGCAGCGAGGCGGCGAGGCGCTGGGCCTCCTCGTCGCCGTCGGACTCGTCGCCGAAGGCCAGCGACACCTTGGCGTCGATCACGAACATGCCGCCGCCGGGCAGGCGGACGACGAAGTCGGGCCGCGACTGGCGGCCCTCCTCATTGGCGGCGGAGGTCTGTTCCTCGAAGTCGAAGCGGCCGGCCATGCCGGCGGCCTCGAGCACATTGCGGCAGGTCTGCTCGCCCCAGCGGCCGCGGCGGCCGGTGTTGCCCTTCAGCGCCTCGGTCAGGCGGCGGGCCTCGTCGCGGGTGGCGGTGGAGGCGGTCATCAGCAGCTGGAGCTGCTCCTTGAGGCCGCCGGTCTCCTCTGCGCGGACCTTCTCGAGCGCGGCGACGTGTTCCTGAAACGACTTGAGGGTCTCGGCCACCGGCTTGAGCTGGGCCTCCATGCGCTGCCGGGCCATCTCCTCGCGGTTGCGGAAGGTCTCGTCGGTGCGCTTGAGCAGCTCCTCGGCGACGGTGGAGGCGGACTCGCGCGCTTGGGCGCGGAGTAGTTCGGTCGAGGTCGCGGCCTGATCCTCGAACAGCTTCATCCGCGCCTCGGTCTCGGCGTGACGCGTGTGCAGGTCCCAGGCGCGGGCCTCGGCGGCGGCGGCGCGGCGGCGCTCCATCAGGGCCCAGACGAGGGCGACGACGGCGAGCAGGGCGGCGGCGAAAAAGGCGATGAGGGAGGCGTTCATGCTCCGTTCCTTACCGGGAGTCGGTAGTGGGTCACTTTGAATTCTGCGTGACCACCGGCTGGGATATCCAGTGACATCATGTCAGGGGATATCCTTGACTGGTGCGCCACCACCGCACGACCAAGGGCATTATGTCGCGTATCAGGGACAAGACTCTTGAAGGGCGGTTTGAATCACCCAATCTTGAGCGGAATCGAGTCGGGAATCGGCAGGCGCGATTTGGCTCGGGAGTCAAATTTTAATTGAAACTTAGGCCGCGATGTCCTAGTTATAGGTCGTCTAAAGGGAAGACGGCTCTCCGCGAGCGTCTGGACGCCTTGCTAGCTTAGGAGCCTCACGGCTTGGGCAAGGTTAACGTTTCGAAGCGGAGACGTGCTGCTAGCGTTGACGGGGTTCGCTCTCGTCGGGCCGCTCTTTCTGAAATTCCAGCGGCTCCTTCGGTCGCCGGAAAGGCAATGCGGTAACAATCGACCAAAACTGTCCTTGCCAGTGCAGGACAAGCGCGTTCATGCCGCCCGGGCACTCGACGGCGATCGTAATCCGTCCGTTTACTCCCAGGTGCAGATGGGTCCAGCCGGCTGCCACAGCAAATGCGTAGTCTTTTGGCGTCTGAAAGCCCCGCCCCTCGATAGCCTTTGGGCGATCCGCTTCATACATGTGCGCAAGTCCGAAGCCCCCTCTTCCTTGTCGGCCCTGAAGAAGACGGATAGGCCCCGCATTCACGCCAGCGGCAGCGGCACCGGCCGGACAAATTTCTCCGCAGTGGAGATCATCCCGATTAGGCATGATGACCACATTGGCGTCCGCTTCGGGGAAGGGCTGCTCAGTCAACGGCTCTCTTCTTGTAAGGGCCGCGCTTGGCGGGGGCCTTCTCTGCCGCCTCCACGATAGCGACGAGATCGGACATATTCCACAACTTGTCCGATACCCCCGCAGCCATAGCAGGGGTCACACGCAGGGTCTTATGGACCCGGACGAAGTTGTAATAGGCGAAGTGCAGGCTGATCGCGTTGACGTGGTTCTCGACCTTCTTTGAGAAGGCGTTGGTCAACCGGGTGAAGCGGCGCATGTGCATCCGCATGGTCAGGTTCTGGCGTTCCACAAACGACGTGGAGATATGCATGGGGTCCGGGTTCCCCATGACGGGCTTGTATTCCACCTTGGTCAGCCCGGCGGGGCTGTAGCGACCGCCGCCGCTGGCGGACCCGCTGGACCCGCCGCCATAGATCTTCACCACCTGCCCGTAATCGACGTTCTCGCCGAAGGCCCGCTTCACCGCGCGGCGGTAGATCGCATAGCCGTCTGACGTGATCTGGACCCGCTCGCCGTCCAGACGGTCGTGAATGTCGCGCAGGAAATCCTCCGCAATCTCTTCGTTGCGGTCCCCGACGAAGAAGGAAAAGACCAGCTTCGTATCGGCGTCGATGGCGGTCCAAGTCCACACGTCGCCAGCGCCCTCCGGGGCGGCTTTGGCCTTGGCGACGTTCTTCTCCTTGGCGTAGCAGAAGCTCCAGATTTCATCGACCTGCACATGTTCACAGGACAGGTGGCGGAAGGCCCGATCCTGATAGGCGCCAAGCGCCGCGCCAGCGTCGTTCAGCAGCTTCGTGACGGTGTTTTTCGACGCCCCGGTAAGCCGCGTCACGGCGCGGATCGACATGCCCTCACACAGCAGGTGAAGGATTTTGGCGCGCTCGTCGGAGGACAGCCGGTTCATGAAGCAAGCATGCATGCGTTTGTGCTTGCATGCAAGCATATTATCGTTCATGCTTACATCAATCCGGACATACCGGGATGGAGGCACACATGAACGACGACACGCCTACCGGGCGGGCCAAGGGCGGCGCGGCCCGGGCCAGCGCCCTTTCCCCTGAACGCCGCCGAGAGATTGCCAAGGCCGCTGCCGCGAGCCGCTGGCAGGTCGCCAACCTGCCGACCGCCACCCACGGCTCGCCAGAGCAACCGCTCCGCATTGGGGGCGCTGAAATCGACTGCTATGTCCTTGAGGGGGACATGCGGGTGGTCACTCAGCGCAGCATGATCCGCGCTATCGGATTGACTCGGGGCGGCGTCCGGAGCGACCTGGAGGCGGAAAAAGGGGCTGGCGCCGAACTGCCCCGATTTGCGGCCCAGAACTGGATAAAACCCTTTCTCGGCAATGACTTGGAATTGGCGCTGAGATCGCCGATTGTCTTCAAGCTTCCGGTGACGGGGGCGGTTGCCTATGGCTACCCGGCGACGATCTTGGCCGATGTCTGCGATGCGATCCTGCGAGCCCGTGACGCCGGTAAGGCGGGTCCGCGACAAGCGGATATCGTCAAACAGGCCGACATTCTGGTCCGTGGTTTCGCGCGGGTCGGCATTGTTGCGCTCGTCGATGAAGCGACCGGGTATCAGCGCGACCGGGCCAAGGACGCACTTGCCAAGATACTGGAGGCGTTCGTGGCCAAGGAGCTGGCCGCGTGGGTCCAGACGTTCCCGGCGGACTACTATGAGCAGATGTTCCGGCTTCGCGGTCTGGAGTTTCCGAAGGCCACGGTTCAGCGCCCGCCTTACTTCGGCACACTGACGAACGACATCGTCTATAAGCGGCTGGCGCCGGGCGTTCTGGCGGAGCTTAAGCGGGTCACGCCGCGCAATGACCACGGGCGGCCCAAAGCGAAGTATTTCCAGAGCCTGACGTCCAATGTCGGCTACCCCAAGCTGAAAGAGCATCTAGGGGCGGTGGTGGCCCTCATGCGGATCAGCAAGACGTGGGATGGGTTCATGGCGCTTCTGAACCAGCACTACCCTCGCTACGGCGACACCATGATGCTACCGCTCGACTACGACCCCGGGGAAGACAGCGGGCGCGGCCTCTAGTCGTCGCGCGTGAGTGAATCCACGACGCTCTTCGCCCGCTGGCTGGCGTCAAGAGAGCCGCCCCGAACATAGATTGTGTCCATGGCGGCTTCCTCCGCCTTGGCTCGGCAGTCTGCAATTGTGTCGTCTAGGAAGCGGGGATTGACGCGCAACGTCACCCCGTTGTCATCCTGAATAGCCTGTTCTCCGCGCAGTCCACGCACCGCCTCAATCAGCAGGCGCTTCTTGCCAACGGGCGGCTTCTCGCCCTTCGCCAGATAAACAATCTCGACCATTCCGACAGGATAGCGGTGGTCCCGCCGAATGCGAAGTCACGCAGAATTCAAAGTGACCCACTACCCGGGAGTCGGAGGCGGCCGCCATGGCGGGGCGGGGCGGAATAAAACCCGGGTGAAACCCGAAAAGCGGTGTGTGCAGAGTCTGCAGGGTGTACTCGGGCAATGGCCGCGGGCCGCCTTGAAGGGCGTTCCGGATTATACCCGGGTGAAACCGGGAAACGCGGTGTGCAGAGTCTGCACAGTCTGCTTCGTCCCAAGTCTGCATGTCGGTCCCGACTCCTCCGGACGGGCCGGATGGCCGTCCACGCCGCAGTCTAAACCGTGCCTGCGTCAAAATCGGACGTAGGCGACGGCCCCTTGCTCCATCGCCGTCATCCTCCGGCTTGACCGGAGGATCAGATGTCGGGCGAGGCTGTGCATTTGGGAGGCCCTGGGACGGTCCCGCGTCGTTTTCGACGCAGCACCGGACGGTCTGGCCCCCGGGTCAAGCCCGAGGGTGACGGCGGCGAGGGAGGGTTCGGCTAGGCCGGCCGGCGCTGGCGCAGGGCCTGGATGATGGTGCCGTCGTCCAGCCAGTCGAGCTCGCCGCCGACGGGGACGCCGCGGGCGAGGGAGGTGATCTCGACGCCGGAGCCGGCGAGCCGCTCGGCGAGGTAGTGGGCGGTGGTCTGGCCGTCGACGGTGGCGGGGAGGGCGAGGACGACTTCCTTCGCTTCGCCGCCGCGCACCCGGCCGACCAGTTCGGCGACGCGCAGGGCGTCGGGGCCGACGCCGTCGAGGGCCGAGAGCAGGCCGCCGAGGACGTGGTATTTGCCGCGGAAGGCGCCCGAGCGCTCCATGGCCCACAGGGCGCCGGCCTCCTCGACGACGCAGATCAGGCCGTTGTCGCGCGATGCGTCCGAGCAGATCGAGCAGGGGTCGCGGGTGTCGGGCGCGCCGCACACCGAGCAGGAGGTCACCTTGTCGGCGGTCTCCTGCAGGGAGGCGGCGAGAGGAACCAGCAGCTGGTCACGCTTCTTGAGCAGGGCCAGGGCCGCGCGTCGGGCCGAGCGCGGCCCCATGCCGGGCAGTTTGGCGAGCAGGCTGATGAGCCGCTCGATCTCGGGCCCGGCGGACGCGGCCACCTAGAACAGCTTGGGCATGCCGGGGATGTTCATCCCGGCCATGGGGCCGGCGGCCTCTCGCATCAGGGCGCCATTGACCTCGTCCAGCTTGCGCTTGGCGTCGGCGTGGGCGGCCACGATCAGGTCGGCGAGGATCTCGGTCTCGCCCGGGACCATCAGACTGTCGTCGATGCTCACGCGGGTGACCTCGCCGGGGCCCTTCAGGTCGATGGTGACGAGGCCGCCGCCGGAGCTGCCGGAGGCGGTGGTTTCGGCCATTTTCGCCTGGGCGTCCTGCAGCTTCTGCTGCATCGCCTGGGCCTGCTGCATCAGGGCGTTGAGGTCTTTCATGGGGCCTAGATAGGCCTCGCGGCCCGGGCCCCGCAAGGGCGGGGCGCAAGCGTGGCCATATCCGCAACAGAATTTGTGGCCGATCCCCTTGGCGAGGCCGTGAGGCGTTCCTAATTAGCATCCGCCACCGTTGCTAATACCGATCAGGAGGATCTCCGTCATGGCTTTCGACACCACAACCGCCCGCGACCGCCCGCTGTCCGACAGCGTCCTGGCCCAGCTGTTCACCGAGGCGCGGACGCGCAACGCCTGGTCGGACCGGCCGGTGCCGGAAGAGCTGCTGCGCAAGCTGTACGATCTGACCAAGTTCGGGCCGACGGCGGTGAACGCCACGCCGGCGCGGTTCGTGTTCGTGACCTCGCCGGAGGCCAAGGCGCGGCTGGCGCCGCTGATGTCGGACGGCAACCGCGAGAAGACGCTGCAGGCGCCGGTCAATGTCATCATCGGTCAGGACATCGATTTCCACGAGCAACTGCCCAGGCTGTTCCCGCATGCGCCGGGGGCGAAGGACTGGTTCGCGGACGTGGCCGGGCGGCGCGAGGCGGCCTTCCGCAACGCCTCGCTGCAGGGCGGCTATTTCCTGCTGGCGGCGCGGGCGCTGGGGCTGGATGTCGGGCCGATGTCGGGCTTCGACCCCGAGGGCGTGAAGGCCGAGTTCTTCGCCGGCACGACGGTGGAGCCGAACTTCATCGTCAATCTCGGCTACGGCACGGACGAGAACCTGTTCCCGCGCTCGCCGCGGCTGGCGTTCGAGGAGGCGGCGTCCATCTTGTAGTGAGTGGCGCTTGTCATCCCGGCCGACGCGAAGCGGAGAGCCGGGACGGGACGGCGCCAACATCACCGACTCTCCCGGAAGCCGCGCAGCGGTTATCCGGGAGACGGGTGGCCGCAGCTCCGATCCTGACCTGTCCCCGGCTCGCTGCTGACGCAGCGTCCGGGAGGATGGATTGTGGGGTGACGCGTCCCGGATCGCCGCTTCGCGGCGTCCGGGATGACAAGGCAGAAGAATGACCGACCGCAAGCGGACTTCGCCAAGGGCCGCGATGGGTGGTTAGCCGACGTCTCCAGAGACGAACTCAATCTTGTCGCCAATACTGAAATCAGAAGCCGTGAAACCTCTAACCAATAGTGCAGCCTGGACGTGGTCGCCGATTGGGCGGTCTACGACGGCGGTAGTTTCAATCGCACCGCGCTTGCCGGGATTGAGCCGCACGCGGCAAGCATTGCCCGGAACCCACGCCTTCACCTGGAGGACCGCTCCGTGATCCGGCAGATCAAAGGCATCTTCGATACGCACGGTCTTTCCCCAAGGTGGGGCGCGATCAGCGGGATCGTGTCGATTCAAGCTCATGTGCGTAGTCTGCCAGCCGGAGCTGAAGTCCGCTATGGGTCGGAAGCGGTCCTTGGTGGCGGTCAGGGTCAGTCCCCCTCCAGATCCGTCTGGATCCATTCCGGCGAGTGGTGGATGTCGATGGTCTGGAGCCGGCCGGGGCCGAGGTTCTCGAAGCGGTGGGGGACGCCCGCGGGGCCGAAGACGACCTCGCCTGCCTCGGCGTCGAGGATGGTGTCGCCGACGTAGAAGCGGGCGCGGCCCTCGATGAGGATGAAGGTCTCGTCATAGGGGTGGACGTGGAGCCGGGGGCCGGCGCCGACCGTGTCCGTGCCGTAGGCCAGCACGGTGTTCTGACCGCCCAGCGTCAGGCCGGGGACCGAACCCCGCCAAGGGCCCTCCGTTGCGGGGTCGAAGAGCCGGCCTTTGGTCGCCGCGCGGCCATCGGGCTTGACCGTCGCCGGGTCGAAGTCTCTGCGCGCCATGGCTTTTCTCCTCCGCGAGCGGCCGTCAGTCCTCGTCCCCCGCCTCGTCCGGGATCGCCGGCAGCTCCACCGCCGGGGCCAGGGTCTTGATCTCGCCGATCCTGGCGCCGGGGAAGGCCTCCATGACGGCGACGATGAAGGGGTCGGCCTCGATGGCGGCGCGTTCCTCGGCCCGCTTGCGGCGGTCGATCTCGATCATGGTCTCGCCGCCGCCCTGGCCGTTGGCGGCGATCAGCCAGGTGCGGCCGGTCCATTCCTTGAGGCGCGAGGACAGGCGGCGGGCGAGGTCGATCGGGGCGCCCTGGATGCTCTCGTAGGTGATGGCGCCGGGCTTGAAGGCGACGGGGCGGACGTAGCGCTGGACGTCCATCTGCAGGCCGACCTCGCGCTTTTCGCCGATCAGGGCGACGACCTGTTCGAACGACTGCGGATCGGGCAGGGCCGGGGCCTGCACAGGGCGGGCCGCGAGCTGGGCGGAGGCGCCGCCGCCGCCGCTGCCGCCGGACGGGCCGCGCGGGGCCGCGCCGCCGCCGAGGGGCTCGCCGTCGCGCAGGGCCTTCAGCGCCTCTTCCGGTCCCGGCAGGTCGGCGGCGTAGGCGAGGCGGACGATGGCCATCTCGACGGCGTCGGCGGGATTGGGGGCGCGGCGGACCTCATCGAGCGCCTTGAGCAGCATCTGCCAGACGCGGGCCAGGGTGCCGGCGGAGATGACGGCGCCGAGGGCGGTCAGCTTCTGGGCCTGGTCATTGGGCAGGCGGGTCGCCTGGGGCCCCAGCATCTTGGCGACCGAGGCGGCGTGGCAGTGTTCCAGCAGGTCGTTGGTGACCTGCACCGGATCGGCGCCGTAGCCGTAGAGGGTACGGAACAGCTCCAGCGCCTCGGGCGTGCGGCCGGCCATGATCGATTCGAACAGGGCGATGGTCTGGCTGCGGTCGGCGAGGCCGAGCATGTCGCGGACGACCTCGGTCTTCACCGTCTCGGTCTTGTCGCCCTGGACGAGGGCCTGATCCAGCAATGAGAGGCCGTCGCGGACCGAGCCCTCGGCGGCGCGGGCGATCAGGGCGAGGGCGTCCTGTTCGATCTTCATGCCCTCGCGGTCGGCGATGCGGGCGAGGTGTTCGACGAGGATCTCCGGCTCGACGCGCCGCAGGTCGAAGCGCTGGCAGCGCGACAGGATGGTCACCGGCACCTTGCGGATCTCGGTGGTGGCGAAGATGAATTTGGCGTGCGGCGGCGGCTCTTCCAGCGTCTTCAGCAGGGCGTTGAAGGCCTGGTTCGACAGCATGTGGACTTCGTCGAGGACATAGACCTTGTAGCGCGCCTCGACCGGGGCGTAGCGGACGCTCTCGATGATGTCGCGGATGCCGTCGATGCCGGTGTGGGAGGCGGCGTCCATCTCGACCACGTCCATGTGCTGGCCGGCCATGATGGCGGCGTCGTGCCGGCCGTGGGCGGTCAGCTCCAGCGACGGACGATCGATGACCTCGGTCTCGTTGTTGAGGGCGCGGGCCAGCAGGCGGGCGGTGGTGGTCTTGCCGACCCCCCGGACGCCGGTGAGCATGAAGGCGTGGGCGATGCGGCCGGTGGCGAAGGCGTTGGTCAGGGTGCGGACCATGGCCTCCTGGCCGATCAGGTCCCCGAAGGTGCGCGGCCGGTATTTGCGGGCGAGGACGGTGTAGGCCTCGCCGTCGTCCGCATGGGCGGCGGGACCGTCGTCGGCGGGCGCGGGCGGCGCCTTCTTCGCCGCGGCCTTGGGAGCGGGCTCGGGCTCGGGCGCGGCGGCGGCCTCGGCCTCGCGCATGCCGGCGGGCTCGGGCGCGCCGAACATGTCGTCGGTGTTGGGATCGCGCTCCTCGGCTTCGGGCGCGTCCTCCTCCCACGGAGGCCCTTCGAGATTCGGTCCGACGTCGCTCATGCGATGGTCATAGCGCGGCGGGGGCCGGGGGCGAAGGGGATGTGGGAAGGGAGTTGTGGGCGGGCCGGTCGCCGGCCCCTGCGCGGTCGTTTCGCCCCTCCACCGCTTCGCGGTCCCCCTCCCCACTGAGTGGGGAGGAGACACGGGCGCGCGCGCTCAAGCAGCGAGGCTCCGCGAGCCGAGCGATAGCGCACTAAAGAAGGGAAGGTGGAGACCGCGACCCGAAGGGGAATTCGTTGTGGCTGCTGCCTTCCGGCCCTGACCAGGTTGGCGAAGCCTTCGCCCGCGATCTCCGGGAGGGGATATGAAGGGTCGCGCTGTGGGAATCAAGACTCCAGCCGGCCATCCGACCACCGAAACCCCACTCCCTCCCACGCAACTTTCGTTGCGCGGGCCCCTCCCTCTCCCTGTGGGAGAGGGTAAAGGGAGGCCATGCCTCTCCCCGCCCTGAACACCTTCGCCGGCAATCCGCTCGATCGGGCGGGAGACCTGAGGAACGACCCGGAGTGGCTGGCGGAGCAGGGGGCGAACCCGGAGGCGCTGGCGCTGGTGCTGTGGGAGGGGCGGCCGCTGCTGGAGGCCGGCGACGAGCCGCGGCTGGCCTGGCTGCCGATGGCGCAGGCGCGGGCGGTGGTCCCGGACCGGGAGCTGTTCCTCGGCCTGTGGAAGGGCGCGCCGGTGTTCGCGGTGGAGGTCGAGGGGTCGGTCGATCCGACGGCGGGGCCGCTGCGGGGCGTGGGCGTATTCCACGAGATGCGCGAGGCGGCGGCGCTGCTGCCGGGACCGGACGCGGCCATGGCGGGGACGGCCAAGTCGCTGTTTGACTGGCGGCGGCGGCACGGATTCTGCGCCGCCTGCGGGGTGCAGACGGTCGATGGCTGCGGCGGCTGGAAACGGGTCTGCCCCGCCTGTTCGACCGAGCATTTTCCGCGGGTGGACCCGGTCACCATCATGCTGGCGGTGTATCGCGGCGGGGACGAGCCGCGCTGCCTGCTGGGGCGGCAGGCGAGCTGGCCCGAGGGGCGGATGTCGGCGCTGGCGGGGTTCCTCGAGCCGGGCGAGACGATCGAGGAGGCCTGCGCCCGCGAGGTGGCGGAGGAGGCGGGGCTGACGGTGACGGCGGTGCGCTACCACTCCAGCCAGCCGTGGCCGTTCCCGTCGCAGCTGATGATCGGCCTCGTCTGCGAGGTCGATTCGGAAGACGCCGCGCCGGACCAGACCGAGCTGGAGGCGGTGGCCTGGCTGACCCGGGACGAGGCGCGGGCCTGTCTGGCGGGGACGCACCCGGCCATCAAGGCGCCGCCGCGGATCGCCATCGCGCGGACGCTGCTGCAGGCGTGGGTGGACGGGTTCGAGGTCTGACGCCCTCTCCCGCAAGGGGAGAAGGGCGCTAATCAGCGAACCGTCGCGCCGCTTCCAGGTCCGCGGGGCTGTCGACCGAGAGGGGCGCCTCGTCGATGACGGCGGCCCAGATCTGCAGGCCCATTTCGAGGGCGCGGAGCTGCTCCAGCTTCTCGCGGCGCTCGAGCGGCGAGGGCGGGGCGGCGCAGAAGCGTTCGAGGGCCGCGCGGCGGTAGCCGTAGAGGCCCACATGGCGCCAGACGGGGCCGTCGCCGTAGAGGGTGGAGCGGGTGAAATAGAGGGCGCGGCCGTGCCGCTCCCCCTCGGGAAGGGCGAGGATGGCCTTGACCACATCGGGATTGGTCCGGTCCGACGGGTCCGCCTCGGGCGCGACCAGTGTGGCGATGTCACAGGCCGGCTCGCCGTGAAGCAGGGCGGCGCAGGCTGTGGCCAGGCCCGGATCGGCGAAAGGCATGTCGCCTTGCAGATTGATGACGGCGTCGTGGGCGCCATCCGGATCGATCGCGTCGAGGGCGGCGCGGATGCGGTCCGAGCCGGAGGGCAGGTCGGGATCGGTCAGGACGGCGACGCCGCCGGCCGCCTCGATGGCGGCGACGATCTCGGGGTCGCCCGCAGCCACGGCGACCGGGAGGCCGGATTCGGTCGCGCGGCGCCAGGCGCGCACGATCATCGGCTGGCCGCCGATGTCCGCCAGCGGCTTGCCGGGAAGGCGGGTCGCGGCCATTCGCGCCGGGATCAGAACGAGGGGGTTCATCGTTGCCTTCCTGCCTGCGACGCCCGGACGCCAACGGAGACGCCCGGGGCCGGTTGCGAAGGCCGCGCTAGCGTGTAAGAGACGCGCACGCAAGAATTCGCCCGACCGCCCCCGCGGCCGGGCCACAGAACGGGATGCGACGACGCGGATGAGCGGCGATCTGAACGGGAACAAGATTTTGGGCGCCGTGCTGGCGACCGCCTTCGTCATCATCAGCGTTCAGCAGGTGACGGGCGCGATCTACCACACCGAGGCCCCTGAAAAGATGGGCTATTTCGTCGATGCGCCGGAAGAGGCCGCTGGCGGAGCCGCTGAAGCCGAGCTGCCGCCGGATTGGGGCACGGTGCTGCCGACCGCCGACCTGGGCGCCGGCGAGGCCGCCTTCGCCCGCTGCCAGGCCTGCCATACCGCCACCGCCGGCGGGCCCAACGGCACCGGACCCAATCTGTACGGCGTGCTGGGCCGCCCCGTCGCCAGCCACGCGGGCTTCGCCTATTCCGAAGCCATGGTCGCCCACAAGGCCGAGGCGCCGACCTGGACCTATGACGAGCTGGACCAGTTCCTGACCGCGCCGGGGCGCCATGTCCCGGGCACCAAGATGTCCTTCGCCGGCATCCGCGACACCCAGACGCGCATCAATCTGATCGCCTGGCTGCGTTCGCAGGGTTCGGGCGGCGTGGCCGTGCCAGCGCCCGATCCGGCCCGCCAGCCGGGCGCGGCTCCGGCCGAGGACGCCGCCGGGACGCCCGAAGGCGCGGGGACGGAGGCCGGCGGTCCGGTCGACGACATGGGCCAGCAGGTTCCGGCCACCGGCGCGGCCGGTCAGCCCACGACCCAGGCGACCATGCCGGGACAGCCCGACTCGGACACTACCCAGACGAACAACACCGCCCGCTGATCGCCCGCGGTCGAGTACAGGACGGGCGCCCGCCGGTGCGGGCGCCCGTTTTCTATTGGTGGATGGTCTCGCCGTGCTGGGTGTAGTCCAGCCCCTCGATCTCTTCTTCCTTCGCGACGCGCAGGCCGGTGGTGAACCGGCAGGCCATCAGGCACAGGAAGGTCCCCGCGCCGCTCCAGGCGATGACGGCGACGAGGCCGATGGCCTGGTTGAGGAGGCTGGCGTTCGCGCCGGCCGGGTTGATGGCGGCGGTGGCGAAGACGCCGGTCAGCAGGGCGCCGACGATTCCCCCGACGCCGTGCAGTCCGAAGGCGTCGAGGCTGTCGTCGTATTTCAGGGCGCGCTTGAGCCAGACCGCGCCGGCGTAGCAGGCCGGGCCTGACAGCAGGCCGATGACGAAGGCGCCCTTCGGATCGACCAGGCCGGCGGCGGGAGTGACGCCCACCAAGCCGGCGACGAGGCCGGACAGCAGGCCGAGCAGGGTCGGCCGCCTGTGATCGATCCACTCGACGGCGGTCCAGCCGATCGCCGCCGCCGCGGCGGCGAGCAGGGTGTTGAAGGCGGCGACGGCGGCGATCCCGTCGGCGGCCCAGGCCGACCCGGCGTTGAAGCCGAGCCAGCCGACCAGCAGCAGGCCGGCGCCGATGGCGGTGAGGGCGAGGTTGTGCGGCGCCATGTTGTCGCGGCCGAAGCCGTGGCGGGGCCCGAGCACCAGCGCCGCTACCAGGCCCGCGACGCCCGCGCTGACGTGCACGACGGCCCCGCCGGCGAAGTCGAGCACCCCGAGCGACCCCAGCCAGCCGCCGCCCCAGACCTGATGGCAGATCGGCACATAGACCAGCAGGTGCCACAGGACGAAGAACAGGATCGAGGCCGGGAATTTGATCCGCTCGGCGAAGGCGCCGGCGATCAGGGCGGGCGTGATGACGGCGAAGGTCAGCTGGTAGGCGATCCACAGGAACTCGGGCAGGCCGGGCGCCAGTGCATGGGCGGTCGAGGGGGTGACGCCGTTGAGGAAGGCCGCCTCCAGCCCGCCGATGAAGCCGCTGGCGGCGCCGCCGTCGCCGAAGGACAGGCTGTAGCCGACCGCGAACCAGAGCACGGTGACGATGGCGAAGGCGGCCGTGGCGTGGGCGATGGTGGCGATGACGTTCTTGCGCCGGACCATGCCGCCGTAGAACAGGGCCAGCCCGGGCAGGGTCATCAGCAGGACCAGCGCCGTCGAGGCCAGGATCCAGGCCGTCGAGGCCTCGTTCAGTTCGAGCGGAGCCTGGTGGGACAGAAGGGCGGCGGGCAGTCGGGTCATGGGCGGCGTCCGGGTTCCGGGATCAGAAGGCTCGGCCCGAACCCGCGTTCGATGCCGCGGATACAGAGAGGACCCTATCGCAGCGCAGCAGGCAATTCATTTCGTGTGCGGCGCAATAACTTGCTGTGACGCTGCGTCATCAGGCCCTCGCCGCACTCCAGCCGCACGATTTCCCCTGAAGATTTTTGCATGCGCGAGACGCTACGGTTCGAGGATTACAGAACAGCAATGATTCGCCGCCTTGCCAGCGGGGGTTGAGTGCGTACCACTGTCGGCCGGCGCGGGAGCGCGCCATGTCCTCAGGGGGTTATTCCATGCGCACAGCCCGTTTCGCCTTGCTCGGAGGAGTGGCCTCGGCCGTCCTTCTGGCCACCGCCGCCTATGCCCAGGTCCCCGCGGCCGATATCGCCGCGGCGCCCGCCGCCGCCGCCGCGCAGTCGCGCGAACAGCTGGCCCCGCTGCCGGACGTGGACATCCCCTTCACCAAATTCACGCTGAACAACGGCCTGACCGTCATCGTCCACGAGGACCACAAGGCGCCGATCGTGGCGGTGAACATCTGGTACCACGTCGGCTCCAAGAACGAGCCGCAGGGCCGTTCGGGCTTCGCCCACCTGTTCGAGCACCTGATGTTCAACGGGTCGGAGAACTACAACACCGACTTCTTCAAGGGCACCGAGCTTCTGGGCGCCACCGACCAGAACGGCACCACCAACACCGACCGCACCAACTATTTCCAGAACGTCCCAACCTCGGCCCTGGATTCGATCCTGTGGCTGGAGAGCGACCGCATGGGCCACCTGCTCGGCGCGATCGACCAGGCCCGCCTCGACGAGCAGCGCGGCGTCGTCCAGAACGAGAAGCGGCAGGGCGAGAACCAGCCCTATGGCCGGGTGTGGAACGCGATCACGGCCGCGACCTATCCCGACGATCACCCGTACGGGCATACGGTGATCGGCTCGATGGACGACCTGAACGCCGCCGACCTGCCGACCGTGCAGCAGTGGTTCCGCGACTATTACGGCCCGGCCAACGCCACCATCGTGCTGGCCGGCGACATCACGCCCGAACAGGCGCGCGAGAAGGTCGAGCGCTATTTCGGCGATATTCCGCCCGGACCTCCGGTGACCCAGCCGGTGCAGATGATCGCCCGCATGACCGGCGAGCAGCGCGAGGTCATGTACGACCGGGTCGGACAGCCCCGGCTTTACAAGGTGTGGAACACTCCGCCGGCCGGCTCGGCCGACTCCGACTACCTCGGCATGCTGGCCCAGGTTCTGAGCTCGGGGCGCAATTCGCGCCTCTACAAACGGCTGGTGTTCGACGACCAGATCGCCACCCAGGTGGCGGCGTTCAACTCCGAGAGCGAGATCGGCAGCCAGTTCCTGGTCATGGTCACCGCCAAGCCGGGCCAGGATCTGGAGCGGATCGAGGAGATCGTCGACGAGGAGATGGCGCGCCTGCTGCGCGACGGGCCGACGGCGGGCGAACTGGAGCGGGCGCGCACCAGCGTCGGCGCCGGCTTCATCCGGGGCACGGAGCGGATCGGCGGGTTCGGCGGCAAGTCCGACATCCTCGCCGAAAGCCAGGTCTTCCACGGCGATCCCGGCGCCTGGCGTGAATCCTACCAGCGCATCGTCGCGGCGCGTCCGGCGGACCTGACCAAGGTCGGCCGCGACTGGCTGACCGACGGCAGCTATTCCCTCGAGGTCCTGCCCTTCCCCGATTATGCGGCCCAGGCCACCGGCGTCGACCGCAGCGCGGGTGTGCCGACGCCCGGCCAGGCCCCGCAGGCGGTCTTCCCGACCATCGAGCGGGCGCAGCTGTCGAACGGGCTGAAGATCATGTTCGTGCGGCGCGAGAGCGTGCCGACGGTGAGCATGAACCTGATTCTCGACGCCGGGGCGGTGGTCGATCCGGACGCCAAGGCGGGGCTCGCCCAGCTGACGCCGCAGGTGATGACCAACGGCACAGACGACCTGGACGCGCTCGAGATCAGCGACCGGCTGCAACTGCTCGGCGCCACCCTGGGCGCGGGTTCGGGTTCGAACTCGACCAATGTCTCGATGACCGCCCTGACCTCGCGTCTGGATCCGTCCCTCGATCTCTACGCCGACGTGATCCTCAACCCCGCCTTCCGGGCCGAGGATTTCGAACGCGCGCGCACCCAGCAGCTGGCGGGCATCCAGCAGGCCGACCGCAATCCGGGCGCCATCGCCCGGCGCGTGCTGAACCGCGAGATGTACGGCCCGGCCAACCCTTACGGCCGCCCGACTTCGGGGACGGCGGAGACGGTCGGCTCGCTGACGCCGGCCGACGCCGAGGCCTGGCACGACGCCTGGTTCCGGCCCGACAACGCCACCCTGGTGGTGGTCGGCGACACGACCCTGGCCGAGCTGACGCCGAAGCTGGAGCGGGCCTTCGCCGAATGGCGGGCGCCGGCGGATCCGATGCCGGCCAAGCCGGGACCCGCCGACGCCCAGGAGCCGACCGCCCGGCCGCGCATCCTGATCGTTGACCGCGCCGGACCGCAGTCGACCATCCTGGCCGGCCGGGCCGTGCCTGCCTTCGATCCGACCACGGAGGCGGCGATCGACACGATGAACACCGCGCTGGGCGGCGCCTTCACCAGCCGGATCAACATGAACCTGCGCGAGGACAAGGGCTGGTCCTACGGGGCCGGCGGCGGCGTGCCGTACGGCCGGGGCGAGCGGATCTATTCCGTCAGCGCCGGCGTCCAGTCGGACAAGACGGCCGAGAGCCTGGCCGAGCTGCGGCGTGAGCTGACCGAGGTGGTCGGGTCGCGTCCGCTGACCGACGTCGAGATCCAGGCGGCTCGCGCCAACATGGTCCAGGGCATGGCCGGCAACTGGGAAACCAACGCCTCGATCGCCGGCGAGCTTCAGAACATGGTCGTCTGGGGCGTGCCGGAAAACTATTACGACACCTACGCCGAGCGGGTTTCGGCCATGGACGCGGCGCGGGCGACGGAGGCCGCCCGGGCGATCGTGGGCGAGGGGCCGACCACCTGGGTCGTGGTCGGCGACCGGGCGACGATCGAGCCGAAGATCCGGGCGCTGGGCTACGGCGACGTACAGGTCGTCGACATCCACGGCCGCCCGGTCGAGTAGGCCGTCCGGTCCGGGACGAAGAGGGGCGGGGCCGGCGACGGCGCCGCCCTTTTTCGTGGCTCAGACCCGGTAGAAGTCGCGGTACCAGTCGACGAAGCGGCGCACGCCGACGTCGATCGGGGTCGACTGGCTGTAGCCCAGGGCGGCCTGGGTCTCGGTGATGTCGGCCTCGGTGCGGGCCACGTCGCCGTCCTGGACCGGCATCAGGTTGAGCTCGGCCTTGCGGCCCAGCGCCTCCTCCAGCACCCGGATGTAGCGCATCAGCGGCTCGCGGCGGCCCGCCCCGAGGTTGAGGATGCGCCAGGGGGCGACGCCGGAGGTCGACGGATCGGGATGCCGTGCGTCCCAGGCCGGGTCGACCCTTGCGGGCGTGTCGAGGGCGGCGAGAACGCCGCCGACGATGTCGTCGATGTAGGTGAAGTCGCGCTCCATCTCGCCGTGTCCGTAGACGTCGATCGGGCGGCCCTCGAGGATGGCTTTCGTGAACTTGAACAGCGCCATGTCCGGGCGGCCCCACGGTCCGTAGACGGTGAAGAAGCGCAGGCCGGTCGAGGGGAAGCCGAACAGGTGGGAATAGGAGTGCGCCATCGCCTCGTTGGCGATCTTGGTGGCGGCGTAGACGGTCAGCGGATGGGCGACGCCCTGTTTGACCGAGAAGGGCAGGGCGCCGTTGGCCCCGAAGGCCGAGCTGGTCGAGGCGAAGACCAGATGTTCGGCCTGCACCGCCCGGGCGCCCTCGAGGATGGTCAGGAAGCCCACGACGTTGGAGTCGATGTAGCTCTCGGGGTGTTCGAGGCTGTAGCGCACGCCGGCCTGGGCCCCGAGGTGGACGATGCGGCGCGGCGCGTGCTGGGCGAACAGGGCGGCCATGCCGGGGCGGTCGGCGAGGTCGAGGGTGTGGTGGACGTAGTTCGGTTCGGCCTGCAGCCGCTCCAGCCGGGCCTGTTTGAGGGCCGGGTCGTAGTAGCTGTTCAGGTTGTCGACGCCGATCACCGTCTCGCCGCGCGCCAGCAGGCGTTGCGCGGTGTGGAAGCCGATGAAGCCGGCCGAGCCGGTGACGAGGACGGGGCCGTGGGTCATCCGTCCTCGTTACCGCCGGTGACGCCGAACCGCCAGCGTCAGCGCGCGTACCGCGCCTCGACGGGGGCGTAGCGGTCCCAGATGGCGCGGTCGGCGAGGGAGCGGAGCAGCTTGATGTATTCGGCGTGGGTCCAGGCCAGGGGGGTGGCGGAGTTGGTGCCCTCGCCGGGCCGGTAGTCGTGGGCGGTCGGGTGGCCGACGCCGTCCCAGGCCTGTTCCGGCAGCAGCAGGCCGCCGTTGGCGAAGGACTCCATGCCGCGGACATACGTCTGGCGGATGCCGTTCAGCTGGGCCTGCGTCCAGCCGGCGTCGGCGGAGGGGTGCTGCAGGGCGGCGGCCAGTTCGTAGTGGCCGCGCTCGCCGGTGAAGAAGGGCCACAGCCGCCCGCGTTGCCCGGGGTGCATCTCGCCGCCGACGCCGTAGTTGCCGCCCGTGTCGGTCTGTTCGCCGTAGCCGTCGTTGCCGTAGCGGCGGAAGGCGGGGACGCCGTCGATGTCGTAGCGGACCCGGAACCGGTCCTCGCGGGTCTGGTCGTCGTATTCGGGCAGGCTGGCGAGGATGGAGGGGGCGTCGGGGGCGCGGACGCCGTAGCGGACCAGTTCGAGGAAGCCGCCGTCGACGATCCTGTCTTCCGCATGGGCGGGCTGGCCGTTGTTCTCGCCGATCGGGGCCTTGTCGTTGGGGTTCTCGTTGCGGGTGATGCGGATGAAATAGTCGCCGTCGCCCCATTCGCCGCTGGTCGTGAACATCCGCGTCTCGACCCTGGAGGCGTAGTCGTCGGCGGCGGCCTGGTAGCGGGCGGCGGAGGGCGCGTCGCCCGAGGTGCGGGCGATGTCGGCGGCGACGGTCAGGCCGGTGATGACGGCGGCGGTGGTCGAGGGGGAATAGCCCTCCTGCTCCTCCCAGCGCTCCTGCTGGGTCCAGGGCGGGGTGATCCGGCGATCGTTCCAGAGCAGGCCGATGGTCCCGCCGTCGACGAGGAAGTCGGCGGCCGGCTTGATCATCTCGCCGTACATGCGGCTCATCTCGGCGTCGGGGACGAGTCCGGCCTTCCACAGCTTCCAGCCCAGCATGATAGGCATGGCGGTCTGGTCGAGCTGGACTCCGACCCATTCGATCTCGCCGTCGACGTGGGTCTTCTGCAGGAACCAGCCGGTGGCCCCGGTATTGCCCGGGGTGTCGGCGTCGACCTGGACCTGCGGCAGGTAGCGGAAGGCGGCCAAGGGGGTCTCCTCGTCGCCGAGGGCCAGCAGGGCCATGGCCACCTGGTAGAAGTCGCGCGGCCAGACGGCCTTGTAGCCGGTCGAGGGATTGGTCGCGTCGACGGTGTCGCCCCACGGGTTCGACAGGGAGGCGATCAGGGCGCCGGCGTGGGTGCGGTCCTCCTGCACCTTGAGCATCAGGGCGGAGGCGTAGGCCAGCTTGCCGCCGTCAGTGGACTGTTCGGCGAGGCGGGGGAGCTGGTCGAGGGAGGCGATGTAGTCCTCCCAGCCAATCCGGTCGCCCTCGCCGTTGAAGCGGGCGAGGACTTCGTCGAGGCCGGTCACGAAGGGCCGGGTCGCCTCGCGCACCGCGCCGGGTTCGCTGTCCCCGAAGCCGATGACGAAATCGCGCGACAGGGCCTGCCCGGCGCGGATCGTTGGCAGCGCTCCGGTCAGCATGATGTTGCCGCCCTCGGGGCCGGTGGAGTCATAGACGTGGTCCAGACGGCCATCGGCGAGGTCGGTCAGGCCATCGGAGACGCCGACGAAGCCGACGCTCTGGGCCTCGAAGGCGGCGCTGGCCCAGAGGGCGAGATGGACGTCGCCTTCCGCCGCGTGCAGCACGCTGTAGCTCGTTGAACCGTCCGGCGTCGGTTGGGTCAGAGGCGCGGTCGAATGCCAGCCCCGGTCGCCAACGCCTGTGTTGGCCATGTGCGGTTCGAGCAGCAGGTAGGGCGTGACGTCGCCGCGCAAGGCCCGGATGGTGGCGCGCACCACAAGCGCCTGATCGTCGGGACTGACGTAGATTCGCTTCTCGATCTCGTAACGACCGGCCTTGTCGGTCGTGATCACCCGGTATGCGGGCGACAGCGGGCGGCCGGCGGCGTCGACATGCAGGTATTCGGTGCGGCTGGTAGTGTCGGCCCCTTCGACCGACAGGCCGCCATCGGTGACGACGGCGAAGCGCAGCTGCTTGATCTGGGCCTCGTGGATCAGGCCGTACATGGTCTCGGTCAGGACGCCGTCGGCGATCGAGAACCAGACACGGGAGACGTCGCCGGTCTGGCCGCCGTCGCGGTACTGGCCATCGACATAGGCTTCATAGGACGCGCCCGCGCCGGTCTTGGCGGCGTTGACCCAGGTCGGTTTGTCGCCGGGGGCGCCGGGGGCGACCTGGGCCGCGGCAGGCAGGGCGAGGGCGGCGAGGGCCGCGCCGATCAGCAGGCGGGGGAGGATGCGCATCGGAGACTCTCGTCAGACTGAAGGGCGGAGGAGGAAGGTGAGAGGCACGTCCAGGCGGGCGTTCCAGCTCTTCTCGTTGTGGTCGGCCCCGGGGAAGACCAGCGAGCGGAAGCGGTCGGGGCCCCAGCCGGCGGCGCGGATCGTCTCGTCGATGCGGGTCTGGAACTCGGCGTAGAAGGCGTCGAGCGTCTCGTCGCCGCGGTCGAAATAGAGACGGTGGCCGCCGGCCCGCGGCAGGCCCTCGCGGATGACGCCCGCCCAGGCCGCGACCAGCCTCTCGCGCCATGGGACCAGCAGGGCCGGATCATCGAGTCCCTCGATCTTCAGGGGCCAATGAGTGGAGACGCAGCCCGCCGCGCCGAAGACGAGCGGATACCGCATCAGGGCGTAGAGCGAGATCAGGCCGCCCATGCTGCTGCCCATGATGGCCGTGTCGTCGCGGCCCGGGCGGGTGCGGTAGGTGCGGTCGATGAAGGGTTTCAGCTCCTCGACGAGGAAGCGGAGGTAGCCGCCGGACAGGGGTTCGCCGCCGTAGATGGACTGGACGTCGGCGCGCATGTCGTCGGGAAGGGCGCGGATCAGGTCGGCGGGCACGTATTCGCGCAGGCGCAGCGGGGTGTTGTGGACGCCGACGACGATGGGGGTGCGGATCTGGCCGCTGGCGGAAAGGCGGGCGATGTGTTCGTCGACGCCCCACTCCGAGCCATAGGCGGCGCGTGATCCGTCGAACAGGTTCTGGCCGTCGTGCATGTAGAGGACAGGCCAGCGGTGCGTCGGGTTTTCGTCGTAGCCGGGCGGCAGCCAGACGGTGACGTCGCGCGGCTGGACGTGCGCCGAGGGCATGGCCGGATGCTCGACGAGACGGCCGTGGGTCGGGGCTTGGGCGCGGGCCGCGGAGGCCAGCGGCAGGGCGGCGAACCCGGCCAGCACCGCGCGGCGGTGGAACCCCTCCACCGCTTCGCGGTCCCCCTCCCCACTGGCGTGGGGAGGAGACATCACGTCCCCTCCTTCGGCACCAGCAGGCTGGCGCCGGCGGCGATCAGGAAGCTGACGGCGCCGAGCACCAGCGCCCAGATCGCGTCGCCGCCGAACACGCCCTTGAGGATGGCCCCGAGGATGGTGGCGGCGACCAGCTGGGGCACGACGATGAAGATGTTGAAGATGCCCATGTAGACGCCCATTTTCCGGCCCGGCACGGCGTTGGCGAGGATGGCGTAGGGCATCGACACGATGCTGGCCCAGGCGAAGCCGACGCCGATCATCGGCAGCCATAGCAGGGCCGGATCGCGGATCAGGAAGACGCCGAGGAAGCCCGCCGCGCCGAGCGTCAGGTTGACGGCATGGGCCCCTCGCAGACCGGTCCTCCGCGCCAGCACCGGAATCAGGAAGGCGGCGAGGGCGGCGACGCCGTTGTAGACGCCCATCAGCACCCCGACCCAGTTGGCGCCCTCGCCATAGCCGGCGGAGGTGGGGTCCGGCGAAGCGTAATGCACGGCCGTCACCGCCGGGGTCAGGTAGATCCACATGGCGAAGAGGGCGAACCAGCTGAAGAACTGGACCACGGCCAGACCCTGCATCGTCTTCGGCATGGCGAAGATGTCGCCCAGTATCTCGGTCAGGGTGTTGGAGCGTCCGGCCGCCGCCAGGGCGCCGGCGGCCATCTGCATCAGGCCGAAGGCGACGATGAAGCCGGCGAGGACATAGAGCTCCTTCTGCAGGCCGAGCAGGTTGACCGCGCTTACGCCGAGCACGCCCGCCAGAGCCCAGATCAGCCCGCCCGTGTACCAGGCCCGCTGCGAACGGGCGGGGGCGGGGGCGTGGCCCACGTCGCGCGCGGCCTCGAACGCCTCGATCTGTTCGGGACTGTATTCGCGGGTGGTGAAGACGGTCCAGAGGACGGCGGCCAGCAGGGCGGCGGCGCCGACGTAGAAGGAGATGCGCACCGCCATCGGCACCACCCCCTCGGCCGCGGTGGCGGCGACATCGAACCACTCGGTCAGGATCCATGGCAGGCACGAGGCGAACACCGCCCCGGCGCCGATGAAGAAGCTCTGCATCGCATAGCCGGTGGTGCGCTGCTCCTCGGGCAGGTTGTCGCCGACGAAGGCGCGGAACGGCTCCATGGTGATGTTGATCGAGGCGTCCATGATCCAGAGCATCGACGCCGCCATCCACAGATACGGACTGTGCGGCATGACCAGCAGGGCGAGGGTGGTCAGGATGGCGCCGACGAGGAAATACGGCCGGCGGCGCCCCAGCGGTCCCCATGTCCGATCGCTGAAGTGGCCGACGATGGGCTGGACCAGCAGGCCGGTCAGGGGCGCCGCGATCCACAGGATGGCGAGGCTGTCGACCTCGGCACCGAGGGTCTGGAAGATGCGGCTGGTGTTGGCGTTCTGCAGCCCGAAGCCGATCTGGATGCCGAAGAAGCCGACGCACATGTTCCAGATCGCCCAGCCGCTGAGGCGTGGACGGGCGGAGGCGACGGCGTTCACCGCGTCGGGCGTGACGGTGGTCAACGGCGGCTCCTTCCGAGAGGCACGAAGCGGATGGCCTGGCCGCCGCCGGGGGCGAGGCGCAGGTCCAGCACGTCGGCGGCGGTGACCTCGCGCTGCTCGATGACGATGGCCTCGCGGTTGGTCTTCCAGTGGGCGTCCGGGGCGTCGCGGTAGATCTCGGCGCGGTAGCGGCGGCCGGCCTCGAGGAAGGTCAGCGGCTCGGAGAAGGAGCGCGGCGACTCGTCGGTGATGGAGCCGAGGAACCATTCGTCGGAGTTGCGGTCCTTGCGCACGATGGTGACGTAGTCGCCGACCTCGCCGTTCAGCACGCGGGTCTCGGCCCAGTCGACGGCGACGTCCTTGATGAACTGGAACGGGCCGGGGTTGCGCTCATAGTTTTCGAGCAGGTCGGCGGCCATCTGGATCGGACTGTAGATCGTCACATAGAGGGCCAGCTGCTTGGCCCAGGTGGTGGCGATGCCGTCGGGGCTGCGCGTGGTCATGCCGAAGATGCCGGGCGTGTAGTCCATCGGCCCGGCCAGCAGCCGGGTGAAGACCAGATTGACCTCGTGCTCCGGCGGGTTGCCGGGCTGGCCCCAGGCGCTGAACTCGGTGCCCCGCGCGCCCTCGCGGCTGATCATGTTCGGATAGGTCCGGCGCAGGCCGGTGTCCTTGAACGGTTCGTGGGCGTTGATCGCGACCTGGTATTTCGCCGCCGTCTCGATCACCCGCATGTGGTGGCGGGCCATCTCCTGGCTCTCGTGCCAGGCCAGGTGCGCCTGGCCGTCGGGGCCGGTGACGCGGGCGCCGCCGGCGTCGGCGACATAGCCGGTCTTCACCGAATGCCAGCCGAACCGCTGCATCTGGGCGAAGGCGGCGTCGAGCTGCTTCTCATAGTGGAAGCCGTTGCCGCCGGTTTCGTGGTGGCCGATGATCTCCACGCCCTTCTGGCGGGCGTAGGCGGCGATCCGCTCGATGTCGTAGTCGGGATAGGGCTGGGTGAAGCTGTAGTTCCAGCCGGTCCCGAACCATTCGCCGTCCCAGCCGACGTTCCAGCCCTCGACCAGCACGCCGCCGAAACCGTGCTCGGCCGCGAAGTCGATGTGCTTGAGGGTGTTCTCGGTGGTCGCGCCGTGCTTCGGACCCGAGTTCCAGGTCTTCAGGTCGAGGTGCATCTCCCACCAGATGCCGACGTATTTCATCGGCTTGAACCAGCTGACGTCACCCAGCCTGTTGGGCTCGTTGAGGTTCAGGATGAGACTGGATTCGACCAGGTCGCCCGCCCTGTCGGCGATCTGGATGGTGCGCCACGGGGTGGCGAACGGGGCCTCGCGGACAACGGCGGCGTTGGTCAGGCCGGGGGTCAGCATGGCGGTGAAGCGGCCGCCCTCGGCGCGGCGCAGGTTCATGCCGGCGTAGTCGATCGTCGCCGCCTCGTGGATCGACAGGTGCAGGCCGTCGTCCAGCTTCATGGTCAGCGGCGTCTGTGCCACGCCGACGGCGGAGATCGGCGTGCGGTTGTAGAGATATTCCTCGCGGTTCCACTCGAAGGCCGGGATCCACCAGGCCGTGCCCGGCGAGGCGACGGTGAACTCGGTCAGTTCGGCGCCGATGTTGAGCGTCTTCAGATTGGGCTGGTCGGGGAATTCGTAGCGGAAGCCGAGGCCGTCGTCGTACAGGCGGAAGACCACGTCCATGCGGCGCTCGAGGCCCCACTTCTCGGCCAGGTGGACGCGGAACTCGGTGTAGTGGTTGCGGATGAAACGGCGCTCGCCCCACGGCTGCTCCCAGGTGTCGTCATGCTCGGTCGGGGCGTCGGCGGCGACAGCGAAATTGCGCTCCAGCTTGGCCGCGTCGGTGAGCAGGAAGCCGAGCCGCGAGGGGACGATGACCTGCCGGCCGAGCCGGGAGACGCTGTATTCCGGGCGGCCCTCGCCGGTGACGCCGACCTCGACCGTGATCACCCGGCCGGGCGAGGAGGCGCTGACCCGGCCGTTCGATCCGGCGGGCGCCTGGGCCACCTCCTGCGCCTTCGCCGCGACCGGCACGGCCGCGAGAACGGTGGTGGAGGACAGGAGGGATCGGCGGGTCAGCATCGGGGTACGCTCCGGATAACAGGGCTTGCCAAGCAGGCTTGGCGTGGCGCAGATAACGCAAGGTTTGCAGCAAAATTTGCAGCAGGGCCATCAGCAGGAAACCAGACGTGAGCCGCCGCAATACCCGCCTCGAGGATCTCGCCACTCTGGCGGGGGTCTCGATCTCGACCGCCTCGCGGGCGCTGAACGACAGCCCGGCGGTGAACGCCCGGACCAAGCAGCTGATCTGGAAGCTGGCGCGCGAGCACGACTATCCGTTCCGGCGCTACATGCCGGCCGGTCCGATCGGCGCCGACGGCGTGATCGCCCTGGTGACGCCGCGGCCGCAGGGGCGCGAGGGGCGGCTGAGCGACCCGTTCTTTCTCGAACTGCTGGCCGGGGTCGGGGAGGCGGCGCGCGAGCGCGGCTGCGACGTGATCATGAGCCATTTCTCGCCGACCAGTTACGACGACCTGTCGGCGGCGATGAACACGAGCCGCGCCGATGGCGTCATCTTCCTGGGCCAGAGCACCCTGCACCAGAGCCTGAACCGGCTGGCCGAGACGGAGGGACGGTTCGTGGTCTGGGGCGCGCAGATGCCCGACCAGGCCTATTGCTCGGTGGGATCGGACAATCTGGCCGGCGGCCGGCGCGCCACCCTGCATCTGGCGCGGCTGGGGCGGAAGCGGATCGTCTTCCTCGGGGACCTGGATCCGCCAGAGGCCATGCAGCGCCATCGCGGCTATCTGGAAGCCCTGTCGAAGTCCGGCATCGAGGTCGACCCCGACCTGATCATGGAGGCGCATTTCGAGGTCGAGTCCGCCGAGGCCTCGGTCGACAGCCTGATCCGCCGCGGCGTGGCCTTCGACGGCGTGGTCTGCGCCTCGGACCAGATCGCCCTGGGCGCGGTGCGGGCCCTGCTGCACGCCGGGCTGCGGGTGCCGGAGGACGTCTCGGTGATCGGCTTCGACAATGTGCCGTTCAGCCGCTATGCGCGCCCGGCCCTGAGCACCATCGCCCAGGACACGATGAAGGCCGGCCGGCTGCTGGTCTCCAAGCTGCTCGACAACCCCGGCGACTCCGTTGGCCGGTCGGAGCGGATCCCGACCGACCTGATCGTGCGCGAGAGCTGCGGGGGCTGAGGTCATCCGGTCGCTTCGGCCAGAACCAGGCCGGCCATCGGCGGCAGGACGCCACCCGAGCCTGCCGCGAGGTTGACCGTCTCGACGACGCGCCAGCCGGCCGGCGCCGTCCAGTCCACCGCCTGCTCCGCCAGATTGAACACGCACAGCAGGCGCTCCCCGGCCAGGACGCGCTCGAAGCAGAGCAGTCCCGGGGCGCTGTCCACCAGCCGCATGTCGCCGCGGGTCAGGGCCGGGTGCGCCTTGCGCACGGCGACGAGGCGGCGGGTGAGGTTGAGCATGGAGGCGGGGTCCGCCTCCTGACGATCGACGGCGAGCGCGACGTGCCGCGGATCGACGGGCAGCCACGGTTCGGCGGTCGAGAAGCCCGCGTGGGGCCGGTCCGCCGACCACGGCACCGGCGTGCGGGCGCCGTCCCGACCCAGCGTCTGGGGCCAGTTGGCGATGGCTTCGGGATCGACGAGCCGGTCAAACGGGACATCGGCCTGGGGCAGGGCCAACTCCTCGCCCTGGTAGATGAAGACATTGCCGCGCAGGCACATCAGCAACAGCATGGCCATGCCGGCGAAGGCGGTGAGGTCGCGGCCGCCCGCCCAGCGCGAAATGGCCCGCGGCGCGTCGTGGTTGGAGAAGGTCCATGACGGCCAGCCCTGGCCGTCGCGCCCGTGCCAGGCCTCGGCTCCTTCGCGGACCAGCTGGTCGTTCAGGGCCGGGGCGTAGAGGTAGAGGAAGCCGTAGGCGCTGTTCAGATGGTCGTCGCCGGCGGTGAAGGCCTGCATCTCCCGCTCGGCGTGATCGCCGCCGACCTCGGCCACGGTGAAGCGGCCGCCGTAGCTGTCGGTGAGGGCGCGAACGCGTTTGAGGAAGTCGGCGATCTGCGGTTGGGACTGGTTGAACACCTTGTCCTGGAAGTCGAACGGCCGGGTCCGCTTGCCGCCGGGGGGCAGGGGCGGATTGTCCCGCAGCAGCGGGTCGTGCATCGAGAAATTGATGGCGTCGAAGCGGAAGCCGTCGACGCCCCGGTCGAGCCAGAACCTGGCCACGTCCAGCAGGGCGTCCTGCACCGCCGGCAGATGCAGGTTCAGCTGGGGCTGCTCGGGCAGGAAGTTGTGCATGTAGTACTGGGCGCGCCGGGCGTCCCAGGTCCAGGCCGGGCCGCCGAACACCGACTGCCAGTTCGACGGCGGCGTGCCGTCCGGCTTGGCGTCGGCCCAGACATACCAGTCGGCCTTGGGGTTGGTGCGCGACTGGCGGCTCTCGCGGAACCAGGCGTGCTGGTCCGAGGTGTGGGCGAAGACCAGGTCGGTGATGATGCGCAGGCCCAGCCGGTGCGCCTTGGCGATCAGGGCGTCGAAATCGGCCAGGTCGCCGAAGATCGGATCCACGTCGCAATAGTCGGCGACGTCATAGCCGAAATCCTTCATCGGCGAGGTGAAGAAGGGCGACAGCCAGACCGCGTCGACGCCCAGCGAGGCGATGTGGTCGAGGTGATCGGTGATCCCTTTCAGGTCGCCGACGCCGTCGCCGTTCGAGTCGGCGAAGCTGCGCGGATAGACCTGATAGACCACGGCGCCGCGCCACCATTCGGCGGCGTCGGCGCGGGCCTGCGGGGACTCGAGACTCTGAACGGACAAGCTCAACCTTCGGATACGCAGACGATATAGCCCAGGGCGGGCAGGGAGACGGAGACGGCGCCGGGCGCGGCGGCTCGGGAAGGGCACCGGCCGAGCAGGGCGCGCCAGCCGGAGGACCCGGTTTCGACCGGGACGTTGACGTCGCGCGCTTCGGTTGAGGTGTTGAACACCACCAGCGTCTCGCCGTCATCATCAAGTCTGGAGATGGCCAGGATGCCTGGAGTCTGGTCGGCGATGCGGACCGCGACCCGGCCGCGCCGTAGCCGGACGTCGGCGGCGCGGACCCGGGTCATCTCCGCGATGCGGCGGTACATGTCGGCATTGGTGTCGAACGGGCCGGCGGCCCGGCCGATGCGCCGGTCGTCGGCGTAGGAGGGGGTCCGGGTCTCGAACATGTCCTGGCGCGAGCGTCGGTCGTCGCCATCGCCCGTGAAGCCCTGCTCGTCGCCATAGTAGATGACCGGCACGCCACGGCCGAGCACGACCATGGCATGGGCAAGGGCCGAGCGGTCGAGCAATTCGGCGTCGGAGATGTCGGGCAAGGCGTTGAGGATCAGGTGGCCGATCCGGCCCATGTCGTGGTTGCCGGTGAAGGTCGGGAGGCGGCGGGCGGTCTCCACGCCCCCGGCGTAGATGGCGTCCTCCATCAGCAGATAGCCCATGGCGTCGGGGCGCCGAACGCCGGTGACCATGTCCTGCACCGTGCGCTGGTAGGCGAAGTCCAGCACCGTGGGCAGGCCGTCGACGACCGTGTGCATGGCGGCGGCCCCGCTCTGGAAGTCATAGGTCTCGCCGAAGATGTGGAAGTTCGGGATGCCTCTGGCCCGGGCGCGCTCGAGGATGGCGGGGACGAAGACCTGCCAGAACTCCGGATTGACGTGGCGGGCCGTGTCGATGCGGAAGCCGTCGACGCCGTAATCGTCGATCCAGCTGCCGTAGATGTCGATGAACCCCTGGATGACGCGGGGGTGTTCGGTGAACAGGTCGTCGAGGCCCGAGAAGTCGCCGTCCATCCGGGCTTCGCTGTACCAGGCGCTGTTGCCCCGGTTGTGGTAAAGGCCGACGTCGTTGAGCCAGGCCGGAACCTTGAGCGTCTCTTCGCCGGCCGGGGTGTAGGGGGTGTAGGCGTAGTCCGGTCGGGTCAGGGTCGAGAAGTCGGACCCGGGTTCGCCGCTGAAGCCGGGATTGATCGGCTCGCCCTCGAGCCCGCCGCGGCGCTGGTATGGATAGTCGCCCTTCCAACGGTAGCCGCAGTCGTTGGCCGGGCACTCCCGGTATCTGATGACGTCGGCGGTGTGGTTGATGACGATGTCCAGATACACCTTCATCCCGCGCGCGTGGGCCGCGTCGACCAGTGCGCGGAACTCGTCGTTGGTCCCGAAATGCGGATCGATGCGGGTGAAGTCCGTGATCCAGTAGCCATGGTAGGCGGCGCTCTCGTGTCCCGGCGGCCCCTGCACGGCCTTGTTCACGAACGGGGGCGCGATCCACAGGGCGGTGACGCCGAGGCCCTGCAGATAGTCGAGCCGCTCCGTCAGGCCGCGAAGGTCGCCGCCGTGGTAGAAGCCGGGGTCGGCCGGATCATAGCCGGTCCGGAGCCGGTCGCCCGCGAGGCCGCCCCGGTCGTTGGCGGGGTCGCCGTTGGCGAAGCGGTCGGGCAGCAGGAAATAGATCACCTCATCTTCAGCGGGACGGTCGCGCACGGCGGCGGCGGGGTCCTGGCGGGCCTGGCCTGCGAGGACGGGCGCGGCCGTGACGGCGGATGCGACGCCGGCGCACAGGGCGGCCGCGCAAACCCAATTCGGCCGCTTCCAGCGTCCCGCCATCGTCTCCGTCCCTCCTGGTCGTCCGTGGACAGCATGGCCCGCCGGATCGGTTTGCAAGATTTTGCAGCGGAGATGGCTCATGTCAACTGGCTCACGCAAGCGGTCAAAATTGCGGCGCTGCAAGGATAAAGCCCTTGTGCAGTGCGAAATGGTCAAGCCCGGCCGTCACTTTTCGGACACAGACGAGCGCGGTCTGGAGAGAGGGTGCTTGCATCCTTTCCATAAGTTTGCATAACTTTGCGATGACACCGGACGCTTCGACAGAAAAGCGACGGCCTTAGGGAGAATGACATGCGAACCCAAGTGACTCGCCGTGCCCGTCTGCTCGGAGGCGCCGGCCTCGGCGCCGTCGCCGCCCTGGCCTTCGCCGGAGCCGCCTCGGCGCAGGACGCGTCGCAGCAGGATCCCACCCAGGTCGACGAGATCGTCGTCACCGGCATCCGCGGCTCAATCGAGAGCTCGATCGCCAGCAAGCGCGAGAACTCGTCGATCGTCGAGGTCGTGACCGCCGAGGACATCGGCAAGCTGCCGGATGTCTCCATCGCCGAATCGCTGGCCCGCCTGCCCGGCCTGACCGCCCAGCGCCTCGACGGCCGTGGCCAGGTCATCTCGATCCGCGGCCTCGCGCCGGACTTCACCACCGCCCTGCTGAACGGCCGCGAGCAGGTCTCCGCCGGCGACAACCGCGGCGTCGAGTTCGACCAGTATCCGTCCGAACTGCTGGGCAGCGTGCTGGTCTACAAGACCCCCGACGCGGCCCTGATCGGCCAGGGCATGGCGGGCACCGCCGACCTGCGCACCATCCGGCCGCTGGAATACGGTCGCCAGGCCATCGCGCTGAACGCCCGCTACGAGTGGAACGACTACGGTGCGCTGAACTCGGGCACCGAGGACACCGGCCAGCGCTACAGCGTCAGCTACATCGACCAGTTCATGGACGGAAAGCTGGGCCTGGTGCTGGGCTACGCCCACCTGTCGACGCCGTACCAGGCCGAGCGGTTCAACGCCTGGGGGTATCCGAGCGTCGACCTCGGCGACGACCGGTATGGCGTCGGCGTCGGTCCGGCCCGTGCGCCGCGGCCCGGCTACGCCGAGGAGATCGGCCAGCTCGTGATCGGCGGAGCCAAGCCCTACGTCCAGTCGAGCGAACTGGTCCGCGACGGCTACATGGCCACGATCGAGTTCCGGCCGAACGACCGCTGGCACTCGACCTTCGACGCCTTCTATTCCGAGTTCGACAACACCCAGATCCTGCGGGGCATCGAGTTCCCTCTGCAGTGGGGCGGCAGCGCCGGCGTCTGCGGCACCTCGACCTTCACCTCCGTTGCGACGCCGACGTGCCGTCCCCAGCCGGCGCTCGGGCCCGACACCACGATCGAGGACGGGATCGTCGTCGCCGGCACGTTCGCAAACGTGAAGGGCGTCGTCCGCAACGACGGCAACCGCCGCACCGCCGAACTGACCTCGCTGGGATGGAACAACGAGTTCCAGCTCGACGACAACTGGGCCGCCTCCCTCGACATCAGCTATTCGAAGGCGGACCGGACCGACACCGTGCTGGAGACCTATTCGGGCACCGGCCGCAACGTCGCCGGCGCGGTGGACACCCTCGACTTCGTGACCACGCCCGAGGGCACCACCTTCACCAGCACGCTCGACTATTCCGATCCGAGCCTGATCCTGCTGACCAGCCCGCAGGGCTGGGGCGGGATCCCGGGCGGCCAGGACGGCTTCATCAACAGCCCGTCCATCGTCGACGAACTGCAGTCGATCCGCGGCGAAGTCGGCCGCGACTATGAGGAAGGCCCGTTCAGCCGCTTCTCGTTCGGCGTCAATGTGACCAGCCGCGACAAGGAGCTGACGCTCGAGCGCTACTATTTGTCCCTGGCCGCCAACGTCGCCGATCCGACCCATTCGACCAGCGTGCCGGTGCCGACCCAATTCCTGCTGGAGCCCACCCAGCTGGACTATCTCGGCCTCGGACCGATGATCAGCTACGACCCGTTCGCGCTGGTCGACAGCGGCATCTACGACCTGATCGCCCCGCAGGACGACAACCTGCTGGCGTTCGGCTGGGCGGTGTCCGAGACGGTGGTGACCAGCTACTGGAAGGCCGACATCGACAGCCAGATGTTCGGCATGCCGGTGACCGGCAACATGGGCTTCCAGGTCGTCTACACCGACCAGAGCTCCGACGGCACCGTCGCCTCGGGCGATCCGGCCACGCCGGCGCCGGTCACCGGCGGCGACGACTACACCTACATCCTGCCCAGCGCCAACCTGGCCTTCGAGGTCCGCGACGACCTGTATGTGCGCGTCGGCGTGGCCCGGGAACTGGCCCGGCCGCGGATGGACCAGATGCGGGCGTCGATCAACATCGACTACAACGCGGGCCGCGCCACCAGCACGGACGTCAACCAGTCGCCCTGGGGCGGCAGCGGCGGCAACCCGGAACTGCGTCCGTGGATCGCCAACGCCCTCGACCTGTCGATCGAGAAGTATTTCGGTCGCCGCGGTTACGTCTCTCTCGCCGGCTTCTACAAGGACCTGCAGAGCTACATCTACGACCAGCAGACGCTGACGGACTTCACCGGCTACCCGGTGTCGAGCGGCCCGGAGCCGGCGATCCGACAAGGCTTCATCTCGGCGCCGCAGAACGGCGAGGGCGGGGTCATCCAGGGCGTGGAGTTCGCCGTCTCGGTGCCGTTCGACCTGTTCTGGGAGCCGCTGGAAGGCTTTGGCGTCAACTTCAGCGCCTCGTGGACCGACAGCGACATTATCCCGAACCCCGGCAGCCCCTCGACGCCCCTGCCCGGCCTGTCGGAGCAGGTCAGCAACCTGACCGTCTACTACGAGCGGAACGGCTTCCAGGCCCGGGTCAGCAACCGCTATCGCTCCGAGTTCCTGGGCGAGCTGTCCGGCGTCGGCACCGACCGCATCCAGCGGATGGTCGACGCGGAATCCGTGGTCGACGCCCAGATCGGCTACGAGTTCCAGTCGGGTCCGCTGGAAGGCCTCTCGGCGCTGTTCCAGGTCAACAACCTGACCGACGAGCAGTTCAAGACCTTCGAGAACAACGATGCGCGCCGCGTCATCGACTACCAGCAGTATGGCCGGACCTATCTGGTCGGGATCAACTACCGCTACTGATCGTCCCAACCGATCAGCAAGACTGGACCGCTTCCGGGAGACCGGAGCGGTCCTTTTTGCATCCGGGGCCCGGGCGGAGCCACTTTTGGTTACGGCTTCGGTAAAACGGCTGGACGCGGCCGCGCGACGATGAAACCGTTTGCAACAGCGCCGCGCTCGCAGAGGCGCGGCTACCCCCGGGGAGAGAAATGACCGATACCAATGCGCCGGCGCGGCAGGGCACGACCCTCGCCTTCGCCTATGTGACCACCCTGTTCTTCGCCTGGGGTTTCGCCACCTCGCTGATCGACCCGCTGATCGCGGCCGTTCGCCGGGTGTTCGATCTCAGCACGGCGGAGGCCATGCTGACCGCCTCGGCGTGGTTCATCGCCTACGCGGTCGTTTCGGTGCCGGCGGCGGCGGTGCTGAGCAAACTCGGCTACAGCCGCTCGATCATCTCCGCCCTGGCGGTGATGGTGCTGGGCTGCCTGATCGTGCCCGTGGCCACGATCCTGGACTGGTACCCCGGCGTCCTGATCGCCCTCTTCGTTATCGCCTCGGGCGTGACCCTGCTGCAGGTGGCCGCCAACCCGCTGGTCGCGGCGCTTGGCTCCAAGAAGAGCTCGCACGCCCGGCTGAATTTCTCGCAGTTCTTCAACTCGCTTGGTACGACGGTCGGACCGTATCTCGGCTCGACCGTGCTGCTCACCGGAGGCGTGTTCGCGGCCGGCGCCGTAGTCACCGCCGCGACGCGGGACGAGTCGCTTCGCAGCATCGACTTCGCCTTCCTGGCGCTCGGCGGCTTCTTCGCGGTGGTCGCCTTCTTCATCTTCACGGCCCGCAAGAAGATCAACGCCGCCGCCGCAGGAGCCGAGGAGGCGGGCGGCGTGTCCTCGCCGTTCAAGGCATTCGGTTCACCCTGGGCGCTGTTCGGGGCGCTCGCCATCTTCATCTATGTCGGTTCGGAAGTGGCCATCGGCGGCATTCTGACCAACTTCCTCTCCAGTCCGACCATACTGAACATTCCCGAGGCCGACGCCGGTCGGATGGTCAGCCTGTACTGGGGCGGCGCCATGGTGGGCCGCTTCATAGGGGCGCTGCTGCTGACGAGGGTGCGGGCCGGCGTGCTGTTGACCGTGAATACGGCGGTGGCCGCCCTGCTGTGCCTCGTCGTGACGCAAACGTCGGGAGAGACCGCCGCCTATGCGGCGATCGCCATCGGCTTCTTCAACTCCATCATGTTCCCGACCATCTTCACCCTGACGCTGGAGCGTTCGAGCGCGCCGGCGTCGGCCACGTCGGGCCTGCTGTGCACGGCCATCGTCGGCGGGGCGGTTCTGCCCTACATCGGCGGCCAGATCGCCGACGCCTCGGCGACCTTCAATCCGGTCTTCTACGTCCCGCTGGTCGGCTATGTGCTGTTGACCGTCTTCGCCCTGGCCGCGGCCCGGGCGCGGGTGAAGGACGGTGATGTCGTGGCGGCTCCCGCCTCGCACTGACCGCACCACACTCGCAAACGTGAGGGCCGCCGGGGCATCCCCCGGCGGCCCTTGTGCGTTCCGGGGCTTCGCCCAGGAGGGCGGAGCGGCAGTGAGCGTAGATGGTGCGCGTGTGGATTCTCGGCGTCGCCCTGGCCTTGATCGCAGGCCAGGCCTGGGCGGAGGTGACGGTGACCTTCTACGCCCACCCCGGCGCGCGGGTACGCGGCGGCTACCTGCTCTTCCCCCATGCCTATGTGCATGCCGAAGGCACGGTCGACGCCACCGGCGAGCCGGTCGACTGGTCGGCGGGGTTCACCGCCAGAAGCCCTGGCCCGCAACTGCTGTTCGCCCGCGGCGGGGGCGTGGTGACGGCGCCCGACGCCCGCTATGTCGGGGAGGGGCGGCCGTTTCTGAGGCTGACGGTCGACGACGCCACCTGGCATGCGCTGAAGGCCCGGGCCGAGTGGTGGAACAGTCCGGAAGGCTCGGTCTACGACCTCAGGCGGCGCAACTGCATCACCTTCGTCGCCGACCTGGCGAGGGTGGCCGGGCTACGCACCGCTCGGGAGCCGTCGATGAAGCCGGGAACCTTCCTGGAGGCGACGGCGGCGCTGAATCCGCACGCCGCCTGGCGGGACGAAGTCGAAACGCCATCGGTCGCCGCGACGCCCCTCGTGGTGGTCGCCCGGCCCGCCGAAGGGCCGGCTCCGGGGCCGGTCCGCTAGGCGTCGCCAGACCACATGTTGTTGGCCTTCAGGAAGGCTTCGTGGTCGGGCAGGGCCTCGACCGTGCGCGCGAACACCTCGGAGACGTTGCGCAGGCCGGCGGCGGCGCGCTCCTGATCCTGCCAGGCGTACAGCGGATTGAACATCCGGGGCTCGATCCCCTGGCCGTACATCACCGCCAGCCACGACGCCTGGCTGAAATATTCATCGGCGCCGACCTGGTAGAGCAGCGCCCGGTCGCGGAAGGCCTCGACCCGTTCGGCCAGGCTGTCGGGGATCGGCATCGCCGCCACCTGCCGCCAGAATGGCGTGTCGTCCCTTTGGGACGCATGATAGTGCAGGATCACGAAGTCGCGGATCAGCTCGACCTCGCGGCCCAGCCGGCGATTGTAGGCGGCGATGTTGACCGGGCTGAACGACCGGTCCGGAAAGTGTTGCAGCAGCCGCACCAGACCCGCCTGGACCAGGTGGATGCTGGTCGACTCCAGCGGCTCGATGAAGCCGCTGGACAGACCCAGGCTGACCACGTTGCGGTCCCAGTAGGTCTTGCGGCGGCCGGTCACGAAGCGGAGCAGGCGCGGCTCGGCCAAGGGCTCGCCGTCCAGATTGGCCAGCAGAGTCTCGCGCGCCGCGTCGTCGCTGACGTGGTCGGAGCAGTAGACATAGCCGTTGCCGGTCCGGTGCTGCAGGGTGATGCGCCATTGCCAGCCGGCGTCGCGGGCGGTCGACAGGGTGTAGGCTGCGGCGGGGGCGACCTTGGCGCAGGGGACCGCGACGGCGCGGTCGACGGGCAGCCAGTGCGACCAGTCCTCATAGCCGGCCTTCAGCGCCCCCTCGATCAGCAGGCCGCGAAAACCGGTGCAGTCGATGAACAGGTCCGCGGTCAGGCTCCGGCCATCCTCGAGCGTGATGCTGTCGACGAAGCCGTCCTCCGGGCGCTGCACGACCTCGACCACCTTGCCCTCGACGCGCTCGACGCCGCGGCCCTCGCAGACCCTGCGCAGATATCTGGCGTAGAGGGTCGCGTCGAAATGATAGGCGGTGAACAGGCCGTGGCGGGGCGAGCGGGGGTCAGGATCCCGCGTGCCGACCTTGCCGGCGTCCGCGGCCCGCCAGCAGATCGAATAGTCGCCGAGCGGACCCACCCGGCCCTTCGACTGCAGCGCGAAGAAGGTCTGCTGAAAGTCGGCCAGCGTGAGGCCAGGACCGAAGCTGCCAAACGGATGGGTGTAGCGGTTGCCGATATGGCCCCAGTCCTGGAAGACGATGGCCGTCTTCAGTGTGGCCCTGGTCTCGCGCATGAACTCGGCCTCGTCGAGCCCGATCATGACGTTGAAGTCGCGGATCGGCGGCACCGTTGCCTCGCCGACGCCGACGATGCCGATCTCTTCGGATTCGACCAGGGTGACCTTCGCGTGGGGGCCGAGCGTACGCTGCAACGCCGCCGCGGCCATCCATCCCGCCGTTCCGCCCCCCACGATCAGGATGGTGCGGATCGGCCCGGTCATTCTGTCATCCCCCTCCAAGGCGCCGCAGGCGGGCATCAGCGCGGATGACCAGTCTGTGGGCAATCTTCAGCATATCGGCCAAATGGTGATTTCCCAAACGGCCGCCCCGCGTGCAACGCCGCTGATGTGTCCTTGACGCACCTCCTGTTAGGATCGCCGTGGCACGATGGGCGGCCGAGTCCCGAGACGGCGCCGGGACCGAAATGCGACAGGGGGCGCGGCCATGGCGATCTATCCGGTGATCCTGTCCGGCGGCGCGGGCACGAGGCTCTGGCCGGCCTCGCGGGACCAAAGGCCGAAGCAGTTCCTCAGTCTGGCGGGGGATACGTCACTGTTCCAGGACACCGTCGCCCGGGTCGCCCCGCTGACCGGAGAGGACGGCCGGATCGTGGTGGTCGCTGGCCGCGACCACGCCGCCTCTATCGGCGAGCAGCTGGGCGACGCCGCGGCGGTCCTGCTGATCGAACCCACGGGCCGGGACTCGGCGCCAGCCATGGCGGCGGCGGCCGAATGGATCGCCCGTCGGGATCCGGCCGGGGTGGCCCTGTTCGTCGCGTCCGACCACCATATTCCCGACGCCGCGGGTTTCAGGGCCTCCGTCCTCGAGGGGGCGCGGGCGGCGGAAGCGGGCCGGCTCGTCACCTTCGGAGTGCGACCCACTGAACCTTCATCCGCCTACGGATATATCCAGCCGGAAGGGCCGGGCCTGACGCCAGTCCGCCGGTTCGTCGAAAAGCCAGACCGCCAGAGCGCGGAGGCCTATGTGGCCGAGGGCTACTACTGGAACAGCGGCAATTTCGTCGTCCGAGCGGACGTTCTCTTGGCGGAACTGGACCGGTTCAGGCCGGATGTCCTTCGGGCCGTCCGGGCAGCCATGCCGGATGAAGAGGGGCCGGTGGTGACCCTGAAGGACGCATTCAGCGACGCGCCCCGAATCTCGATCGACTACGCGGTGATGGAGAAGAGCGCCCGGGTCTCGGTTCTGCCGGTCGAGTTCGGCTGGTCGGATCTGGGGGCCTGGGACGCCGTCGCGGCGACCGGCGGCGCGGCCCGTGGCCTGTGGATTGGCGGCCAGGGCGACGGGGCTAATCTGGTGCGAGCGGCGGAAGGCATGGTCATCGCGACCGCGGGCGTCAGCGATCTGGCGATCATCGCCGAGCCGGACGCCGTGCTGGTCTGCCATCTCAGCCGATCCCAGGAGGTGAAGGGCCTTGTGGAGCGTCTGCGCACGCTCTCGCCGACGCATGTTCGTGGCGGCCCGTCACGAGATGCGCTGGGCGATCGCGCCCGCGCCTTCGACGGCTGGATGCGCTTCAACGCCCTGCCGCTGTGGGCGACCATCGGCGTGGCGGAGGACGGCGGGTTTCACGAAGCCATCGCCCGAGACGGCGAGCCCGTCGGCGATTTCCGCCGCGCCCGCGTCCAGACCCGCCAGGCCTGGGTCTACAGCATGGCGGGTTCCGCGGGCTGGACGGGGCCTTGGCGGCGGCTGGTGAGAGACAGCCTTGAACGATTCGAGGCGACCAACAGGCGGGCGGACGGGCTCTATCGAACCCGGGTCTCGGCTACGGGAGAGGTGATCGACGACACCGCCTCGCTGTACGATCAGGCCTTCGCGCTTCTCGCCTTCGCGGCGGCGGCGGAGGCGGACGTCGAGGCGGAGGCCATGAGAGCCCGCGCCGGATGGCTCCGTGAGGCGCTGGCGGGCCTCTCCCATGGGGCCGGCGGCTGGCGCGAGGATGCGGGTCATCCGTATCAGGCCAACGCCCATATGCACTTGCTCGAGGCCTGTCTGGCCTGGGAGGCGGTCGAGCCTCGGGGTCCATGGACGGCGATGGCGGACGGCATCGTGGACCTGGCCCGCCGCGCCTTCATCGACGCCGAGGGTGGCTTCCTGCGCGAATTCTTCGACGCCGACTGGCGGCCAGCGGCCGGCGAGGCCGGGACCCTGGTCGAGCCGGGGCATCAGTTCGAATGGGCGTGGCTGCTGACGCGATGGGGGCGGGCGAGGGCGGACGACTGGTCGGCCGGGGCGGCGAGGCGGCTCTACGAGGCCGGCCGGCGCGGCATCGACGTCGCCCGCGGGGTGGCGATCGATGAACTGGATGACCGGCTGGCGGTCCGTTCGAGCCGAGCCCGCCTGTGGCCGCAGACGGAATGGCTGAAGGCCGCCCTGATCCTGGAGACGGACCTTCCGGCCGGCGAGGCCGCCCGTGCGCTCAAGGCGCTGCGGACCTATCTGCAGCCGACGGGTTTGTGGGGAGACAAGCTGGAGGCGGACGGAGGCTTCGTGGACGAGCCGGCGCCGGCCAGCTCGCTCTATCACATCGCCGCCGCTTGGGCTCAGTTGCGGGAGAGCGGATTCTGCACCGCCGACGCGTAGTCAGAGAAAGGATTTCGGCTCGTGATAGGGTGCCGGGGGTCCGCGGTGGAGCGGAAGCACGGCGACCTCTCCATAGAGTCCGGCGGACTGCAATTTGAGTGGCCGGGGCGCCGGAGTGTGCTGGGCCGGCTGTTCGCTGGGCTTCATGCAATCCTCCCCAATTAACACGCCCGTAGCCTAATGCCTCTTCACCATGCCTGGTCAAGCTAGGGCGTGAGTTAGTCCGCCATGTATTCGGGGGGCGCCGCTGCATGCAACCCGCGCGACGGCCGCGTGTGACAGGCGATCGAACGCGCGGTCGCCACCCACCGACGAGCAGGTACCCCGCGACGAAACGGCTGCCGATGCTGGTGGTCAGGGGAGGAGTTCGCCCCCGGCGGCGCGTTTCGCTTCGATCTCCCGCTGGACCGCCTCCAATGCCACGGCGCGGGCGCCGGCGGAGGCATGGCCGATCTGTGGAAAACGGACCCGCCAGTTCGAAGCGCCGAACCGACGCCAGAATGGCGCAGCGACTGCCGGGTCGTAGCCGGCGCGGGCGGACAGGTAGAGCCCCACCCGGTCAGCCTGCGCCTCGGCGCCGCCTCCGCCGCCCCGAGCTCGCCAGACCCGCTCATTGGCGCGTCTCGCCTCGCCCTCGGCGTCATTCCAGGGCCGGTGGCCCAAAACGTGATGAGCCAGCTCGTGACCCAGGACAAGAGCCAGTTCATCGTCGGTTGCTGCGAAGCTGGCCAGTGCCGTGCTGATGAACAGGCGCCGGCCGTCCGCGCGGGCGTTCAGTTCGTCTGACGGGTCTACCTGAACGTCGTAACCGCAGGCGCGCTGCGGCCGGAGCAGCGCGTCTAGGGTCTCACCGTCCCGCTCCACGCTGACCTGAGTCGGGCCACGGGCGAGGGCGGCGTCGATGATGCGCAGGTTCGCTTCCAGGCCTTCCCATGTCGCGGCACCCTCAAGCTGGCCGACCGAGAGGCTTGCGTCGCCGACCGCCAGTAGAAGATCGCCCGTCCGAACTCCCGCGGCGGCAGCCGGAGAGCCGGGGGGTGCGGCCAGGACGCCGGGCAGGTCGCCGCGAAGTCCGAAGCGCCTTTCGGCATGAGGTCGCAACGCTGGACTATACTGGCGGGCGGAGTGCAGGGCCCAGCCTGCGGAGAGGCGCACGATCGGACAGAGGTCGGCATTAGCCTCGGAAAGTCGCCAAGCGACCCGCGCGACCCTCTGGTCGAGATCAGTGAGCGCCGTGAGACGCAGGGCTTCGTCCGAAGCCACGAGGACAGGCGGGGGTGGGCCAAGGGTCGGGCTACAGGCCGCCCCAGCCCCGACCACGGCGGCGGCGAGCAACAGGCGAGGATGCAATCGACCGGAAGTCATCCGATCCAAAGAACACGATACACTGGAGAAAGACAACGCGGCCCCCAGGCGCGTGATTTTTCGGTTCGTTAACGGGCGCTAATCACCTTGCACGAACGGGGCGTGGAACAGATCGATGAAACTGGACGGCAAGAGCATACTCATCACCGGCGCCGACGGCTTCATCGGCTCGCATCTGACCGAGCGGCTGGTCCGGCGCGGCTGCGACGTGCGGGCCTTCGTCCAGTACAACAGCCTGGGCTCCTGGGGCTGGCTGGACGAGAGCCCGGCCGAGGTCCGACAGAACCTCGACGTCTTCGCCGGCGATGTGCGCGATCCCCACGGCGTCCGCACGGCCATGACCGGCTGCGACGTGGTCCTGCACCTCGCCGCCCTGATCGCCATTCCCTACAGCTACCACTCGCCCCAGACCTATGTTGAGACCAACGTCCTGGGCACGCTGAACATCGTCCAGGCGGCGCGCGACCTGGGCGTCGAGCGGGTGGTCCACACCTCGACCAGCGAGGTCTACGGCACCGCCCGTTTCGTGCCGATAACCGAGGCGCATCCGCTGCAGGGCCAGTCGCCCTATTCGGCGTCGAAGATCGGCGCCGACCAGATCGCCCTGAGCTTCCATGCCGCCTTCGGCACGCCGGTGACGGTGATCCGGCCCTTCAACACCTATGGGCCGAGGCAGTCGGCACGGGCGGTGATCCCGACCGTCATCAGCCAGATCGCCGCAGGCGCGGACCGGATCAAGCTTGGAGCCGTGCACCCGACCCGCGACTTCACTTTCGTGAGCGACACCGCCCGGGCCTTCGAAATGCTGGCCGAATGCGACGCAGCGGTGGGGCAGACGGTCAACGCCGGCAGCGGCTTTGAAATCTCGATCGGAGATACGGCGCGGGCGATCATCGAGCTGATAGGCCGCGACGTGGAGATCGTCACCGATGATCAGCGCCTGCGCCCCGAGGCCAGTGAGGTCGAGCGTCTGTGGGCCGACAGCACCCTCATCCGGTCGCTGACGGGCTGGACGCCCGGGTACGGCGGCGGCGACGGCTTCAGGCGTGGGCTGGGCGAGACCATCGACTGGTTCAGCGACCCGGCCAACCTGGGCCGCTACAAGACCGACCGGTACGTGCTGTGAGCGGCGATCTCGCCGACCGGGTGCTGGCCGCCGTCCGCGCCGCCCTGCCGGACGCGGCGCTGCCCGCCCCCTTGCACGCCCCGGAGTTCCGCGGCCGCGAGTGGGACTATCTGAAGGACTGCCTCGACACCGGCTGGGTCTCGTCGGTGGGAGCCTATGTCGATCGCATAGAACGCGATCTGGAGAGCTTCACCGGGGCGCCCCATGCGGTCGCGGTCTCGAACGGCACCGCGGCGCTGGACGTCTGCTTCCGCCTGGCCGGAGTCGGGCCGGGCGACGAGGTGCTGGTCCCGACCCTGACCTTCGTCGCCACCGCCAACGCCATCACCTATCGGGGCGCCACACCGCATTTCGTCGATTCGGAGGAGCAGACCCTCGGCGTCGATCGGGCGCGTCTGGAAGCCTACCTGCAGTCCGTGGCGAAGGTGGAGAATGAGACCTGCGTGAACACCCGCACGGGACGGCCCATCCGGGCGCTGGTCGTCATGCATGTGTTCGGTCACCCCGCCGACATCGAGGGCTTGGTCGAGGTGGCGGCGCGCTGGAATCTGGTGCTGGTCGAGGACGCAGCGGAGGCCTTGGGCTCGCGCTGGAGGGGCCGGCACCTCGGCGGCTTTGGCCGGCTGGCGGCGCTGAGCTTCAACGGCAACAAGATCGTCACCACCGGCGGGGGCGGGGCGGTGCTGACCGCCGATCCCGACCTCGCCAGGCGCGCCAAACACCTGACCACGACCGCCAAGGTCCCGCATCGCTGGGCTTTCGAGCACGACGAGATCGGCTGGAACTACCGGATGCCCAATATCAACGCCGCACTCGGCTGCGCCCAGCTGGAGCGGCTGCCCGACATGCTGGCCCGCAAGGCCGAACTGGCCGACCGCTATGTGCGGGTCTTCGAAGCGGTCGAGGGCGTGCGCCTGCTGCAGCCGCGCGACGGCGCCGAAGTGAACCACTGGCTCAACGCGGTGGTTCTAGACCGGCCCGACCGTGCGGCGAGGGACCGGCTGCTCCAGACGCTGAACGACGCCGGCTATCAGGCCCGGCCGTTGTGGACGCTGATGCACCGCCTCCCGATGTACGCCGGTTGCCCCCGCGACGACCTGCCAGTGGCGGAGGCGCTCGAGGACCGGGTGATCAACCTGCCCAGCAGCGCGGCCCTGGCGGACAGATGAAGAGCCGTCGCCGGATCTGCGTGGTGACCGGGGGGCGGGCCGAGTACGGCCTGCTGCGCTGGGTGATGCATGACATCCGGGCTGCGCCGGGGCTTGATCTGCAGCTCATCGTCACGGGAACCCACCTCGAGCGACGTTTTGGAATGACCGTTGGGGAGATCGAGGCCGACGGGTTTGCGATCGACGCCCGGATTCCCCTGCGACTGGACGGCGACGCTCCAGGCGACGCCGCGCGGGCCATGGCCCGCTGCCTGACGGGCATGGCTGAAGCCCTTGACCGGCTTTCTCCCGACATTCTTCTGGTGCTGGGCGACCGCTTCGAGATTCTGGCCGCGGCCGAAGCGGCGGTTCTTCACCGGATCCCCGTCGCCCACATCGCGGGGGGAGACATCACCGAAGGCGCCTTTGACGATGCGTTCCGCCACGCCCTGACCAAGCTGTCGGCGATTCATCTGGTCACCCATGACGCCGCCGCCCGCAGGGTGGCCCAGATGGGCGAAAACCCGGAACGAATCCACATAGTGGGCAGTCCGGGGCTGGATCACCTTGTCCGAACCCCCCTGCTGGATCGGTCCGCGCTGGAGGTCGCCCTGGGGGCCCCCCTCGGCGACCGAAACCTGCTGGTCACCTTCCACCCGGTGACCTTGGCCGGAGACAGAGGGCTGCACGAATTCCGGGCCGTGCTGGCGGGACTGGAGGCGCTGCCGCGCGACATCGTGAAATGGATCACCCGGCCCAACGCCGACCCTGGTCACCTCGGGCTTGAGGAACTGCTGGATCGGTGGGCGGCCGCCCGGTCCGACGTGCATGTTTTCGCTTCCTTGGGACAGACGCGCTATCTGTCGCTGATGGCCCAGGTGGATGCAGTGGTGGGGAATTCGTCGAGCGGCCTCTACGAAGCGCCGTCGCTGCGCGTGCCGACCGTTAACGTGGGTGACCGGCAAAAGGGGAGACTGAGCGCCGCTTCCGTCATCCACTGCGAAGCCGATGCGAAAGCTGTCGCTGAGGCAATCGAAGCGGCTCTCGCGCTCGACTGCCGGACGGTGGAGAATCCCTATGGCGATGGGAGGAGCGCGTCCCGCATCGTCTCGATCCTGCAGGCTGCGCCGGACCGCGAAGCCTTGCTGGCCAAACGGTTTTACGGAGGATCGGCGTGACGAACCGTGTTTTCGTGATCGCCGAGGCCGGAGTGAACCACGACGGCTCGTCCGATGACGCGCGGCGCATGATCGACGTCGCCGCAGACGCCGGCGCCGACGCCGTCAAATTTCAGACCTTCCACGCGGATCAGCTGGTGACCCGCCGGGCGGCCAAGGCGGCCTATCAGGCCCGCAACACCGGCCGTGACGACGGCCAGCATGCGATGCTCAAGGCTCTGGAGCTGGATCGCGACACCCATCGGATGCTGGCCGCCCATGCGGCGGCGCGCGGGGTGCGCTTCATGTCCACGGCCTTCGACCTCGACAGCCTCGACTTCCTCGTCGGACTGGACATGCCCGCGGTCAAGATCCCGTCGGGCGACCTGACGTGGGGAGCCATGTTGCTTCGCGCGGCCCGCGTCGGCCGCCCCCTGATCGTATCGACGGGCATGGCCTCGCTGGACGAGATCGGCGAGGCGCTGAAGGTGATCGCCTTCGGCATGGCGCGGCAAGGAACGCCGGCGGGCGCGGCCGATCTGGAGGACGCCATGGCCGACCCGGCGGCGCAGGCGAACCTGCGAGACCGGGTCACCCTGTTGCACTGCACGACCGAATATCCAGCTCCGCTGAGAGCGGTGAACCTGCGCGCCATGGATGTCATGCGCGAGCGCTTCGGGCTTCCGGTCGGCTATTCCGACCACACCTTGGGGACCACGGTGGCGATCGCAGCCGTGGCGCGGGGCGCAACGGTGATCGAAAAGCACTTCACGCTCGACCGCGGACGGACGGGACCGGATCATGCCGCCTCGCTGGAGCCGGATCAGCTTGCCACGATGATCGCGGCCATCCGCGAGGTGGAATCCGCCTTGGGCGCCGCGCGCAAGGAACCCGCCCTCGAGGAGATCGCCAATCGCGAGATCGCCCGGCGCAGCCTTGTCGCGGCCCGGCCAATCGCCGTAGGTGAGATCTTCAGCCTCGACAACCTGACCGCCAAACGACCCGCCGACGGCTTGTCGCCTATGGCGATCTGGCCATTGCTGGGCCGGTCGTCTTCCCGCGACTACGCAGCCGACGAGGCGATCGAGTCATGAGTGCTCGTCCGGTTGTCGTGGTGGGCGCGGGCGGCCATGGCCAGGTCCTCGCCGACGCCCTGCAGGCGACCGGCAAGTCGGTGCTAGGCTATGTCGAGCCTCGGGCGCCCATCGCAACCCTGGTGGCGGGCCTGCCCGTGCTCGGGGGGGACGACTGGCTCACCCTCGACGGGGGCTATGACCTGGTCAACGGACTTGGCGGGGCGGGCGGGACCGAGGGGCGCGGACGCCGCCGGGCCGTGCAGCAGGTGCTTGAGACGGCCGGCTTCCGCTTCATCGGCGTCCGCCACCCGTCCGCCCTCGTCTCACCGGCGGCCCGAATCGAACCGGACGCCCAGTTGCTGGCGCGTTGCGTGGTCCAGACCGGCGCCTGCATCGGCGCCGGGGTCATCATCAACACCGGAGCCATCATCGAGCACGGCTGTCGCGTCGGCGCCTTTAGCCATTGCGCGACCGGTGCGATCCTGTGCGGCGACGTCGCCGTCGGGGAGGATTCGCACATCGGCGCCGGGGCCGTAATCCGTCAGGGGGTGGCGCTGGAGAGCGGCGTCATCGTCGGCGCCGGTGCGGTGGTGCTGGGGGGCGAGCCGGGCGACGGACCGCTGCTCGGCGTGCCGGCGAGACGGAGGGAGGAGAAATGAAGCACTGGGAGAAGGCCCTGATCGGACCGGAGGCGACGTTCCGCGACGCCCTGGTGTCGATCGACGCGACCGGCGCCGGCATGGCCCTGATCGTCGACGGCGAGCGCCGGCTGCTGGGGGTTCTGTCCGACGGCGACCTGCGCCGCGCTCTCATCCGCGGGGCGGGGCTCGAAGACGCCGCCCTGACCGGGGCCAACCGCGAACCCTATTGCATCGACCAGCACCAGGACCGCGCCGCCACCCTGGCCATGCTGCGGGCCCACGGTCTGCGCCAGTTGCCCGTGCTCGACGCCGCGCGGCGAGTCGTCGGCCTGACCACGGTTTCCGACTTCCTCAACATTCCGATCCGCAGCAATACGGTGGTCATCATGGCCGGCGGCAAGGGCGAGCGGCTGGCCGAACTGACCCGCGACACCCCCAAGCCGATGCTCAAGGTCGGCCCGCGGCCTATCCTCGACACCATCGTCGGCAACCTGGCCGGACAGGGTTTCCGCAATTTCTGGCTGGCCGTGAACTACAAGGCCGAGCAGATCGAGCGCCATTTCGGGGACGGCTCGGCGCTTGGCCTCGACATCCGATACCTGCGCGAAGCGAAGCCTTTGGGCACCTGCGGGGCCCTCGCCCTCCTGCCGCGGCAGGACCAGCCCCTCATCGTCACCAATGGCGACGTCCTGGCCAAGGTCGACTACGGCCATGTGCTGGAGTCCCACCTCGAGGCGGGCGCGGACGCCACGGTGGTGGTGCGCGACTACGAGATGCAGGTGCCGTTCGGAGTGATCAACGCCGAGGCGGGCCAGATTCTGCGCATCGATGAAAAGCCGACCCAGAGTTATACGATCAGTGCGGGGGCCTATGTCCTGTCCCCCGGCGCCCTCGGCAAGGTCCCGGCCGATGCCTACTACGACATGCCGACGCTGATCGCCGATCTGATCGCCGCCGGGATGTCGGTCCGCCAGCAACGCGCCGAGGGGTATTGGATGGACATCGGCCGCCCGCCGGATTATGCGCAGGCCAACGCGGATTTTGGCGCGGTTTTCGAGACCTAGCAGGGCGGGACCCTTTTTGGACGCAGTGGGTGGATAGCGAGGTCGCTCTCTGACCAGGTCGCGTGTCGCGGTCCGGGCGCCGATCACATCATCGATAGCGAGCCATGTTTCTCAAGCTTCTGAAGCGCCGGGCGCCAGTCAGGGCGCCTGCATCTCCCCAGGTGCCCGCGGGTACGGTCGTCTGGGCCGTCGGCGACATCCACGGTCGCGACGACCTTCTGGCTCCGCTGGTGGAGGCGATCCGTGCCGATCTGCGGACGATGGACGCACAGCGCAAGACCGTTGTCTTTCTTGGTGACTACGTGGATCGAGGCCCCGGCTCACGCGCCGTGCTCAAGCGGCTGGCCGGTCTGCCGGCCGACGAGGGGGTGGAGTGGCGCTTTCTCAAGGGCAATCACGAGGAAACCATGGCCCGGTTTCTTGAGGATCCCTCGGTCGGCGCCCAATGGTGCGAGTACGGCGGGGACGCCACCCTGCAGTCCTACGGGCTTCGTCCGCCCGACATGAAACACCGGGCCGAGGCCTGGAGACACCTTGCGTCGGATCTGAATCACAAACTTGGCGCGGACGAGCGTGACTTCCTCGCGAGGCTCGAAATGCGGATCTCGGTGGGAGATTATTTCTTCGCCCACGCCGGCGCCCGACCCGGTGAGCCGCTGGAAAGCCAGGCGGACGAGGACCTGCTCTGGATTCGCGGTACGTTTCTTCGGAGTCAGCAAGAGTTCGAGAAGGTCGTCGTTCACGGGCACACGCCGGCCGCGGAAGTGCATGCGGACAGGCGCCGCATCGGAATTGACACCCGCGCCTACGAATCCGGGGTGCTCACGGCCTTGCGCCTGAGAGGGGGCGAGCGGCGGATTCTCCAGGCGGTTTCCGCCGCACCGGTCGTCTCCGCTGATGGGCGATGCGAAGCGTCAGCACACGACGTAGGTCTGCGATGGGCCGACGTCCCGGCCTTCGCGGATCTTCCGATAGAAGGCTGACCGCACACGGAACCCCTTGGCGTCCCGACTTGTGGCCCGGCGCGACGCGCCCGGACTTCAGGTATCGGTTGGCGCGAATGTCGGGGAACCTCCGAGCAACCGTAGCATGTTTTGGTGTTCCGGGTCACCACGAGTTGAACCGGCGCCGCTTGTCGTTTCGGGAAGCCGCGTTACGGTAGCCGACCAAAATCTCGTCGGTTGGGCCGTTTTCATGTTCGATTCCTTCTCGCGGAGCTTCGGCTCGACCTGGTCGCAGCTTGCCGATGACGGCGACACGCCGACGGTGGACCGGCCCGTTGATCCGTCGTTCGGCGCCATAGCCAGCTACCAGATCTGCGGCTGCTGCGGACGCTTTCATGGCGCGACGGACGGCACGGATGGCGGCGGGCAGGGCGTCATCCTGAACGCCGACGACCGCGGGACGTTCGGCCCCAACGGCAAGCCTTCGCTCGATCCGACCGATGCGGGCGCCCAGATCACGCGCTCCAACACCAGTTGGGCTGCGGGCCTCGGCCAGGCGGCGGTCGTGACCTACGCCTTCCGCGCCTCGGTGACGACAATGCCGACCGACACCACCGGCTTCACCCAGTTCAACAATTCGCAGATCGCCGCCACCGAACTGGCGCTGGCCGCCTGGTCGGACGTGGCCAACATCACCTTCAATCGCGTCAGCGACATCGGCAGCCAGTATTCCAACAACGCCACCATCCTGTTCGGCAACTACTCGAGCGGACAGGACGGCGCGGCCGCCTTCGCCTACCTGCCCGGCGGCATGCCCGGGGAGACCGGCTCCGGCGCCGTGCAGGGCGACGTCTGGATCAACAGCTCGCTGTCGTACAATTCCTTGCCTGTCATGCAGGCCTATGGCCAGCAGGTCCTGCTGCACGAGATCGGCCACGCCATCGGCCTCAGCCACCCGGCGGCCTACAACGCCAGCGCCAATGGCGTGATCACCTATGCCGCCAACGCGACCTATTTCGAGGATTCGCGCCAGTACACGGTGATGAGCTATTTCAGCGAGCAGCAGACCGGCGCCGATTTCCGCACCAACGGCGTGGGCAACAACCGCTATTCGGCGGTTCCCCTGCTGGACGACATCGCCGCAGCCCAGCGCCTGTACGGCGCCAACATGACGACGCGCACGGGCGACACGACCTACGGCTTCAACTCCAACGCCGGCCAGGTGTGGTTCAACGCCAACAACAGCTCCAGCGCCCTGATCTTCGCGGTCTGGGACGCTGGAGGCACCGACACATTTGACTTCTCCGGATATAGCGTGGCCCAGACCATCGACCTGCGGCAGGGCGCCTTCTCCAGCGTCGGCGCCCTGGTCGGCAATGTGGCCATCGCGCTCGGCGTGGTGATCGAGAACGTCATCGGCGGTTCCGGAGTCGACACCATCCGCGGCAACTCGGCCGGCAACCGGATCACCGGCAACGGCGGCAACGACGTCATCGACGGCGGCCTGGGTTCCGACACGGTGGTCTTCTCGGGGACCCGAGCCAGCTACACCGTCACCTGGAACGGCCAGGTCGGCACGGTGACCGGTCCGGACGGAACCATCACCCTCCGCAACGTCGAATTCCTCCAGTTCTCGGACCAGACCATCGCGGCGGCGCCGACGGGCGGGCTGCTGGTGGGTGGCGACATCACCAATGAGACCATCAGCGGCACGGTCTTCGGCGACACCATCGGCGGGCTGGGCGGCGCCGACACGATCAACGGCATGGCCGGCACGGACACGCTGGATGGTGGTTCGGGCAATGACGTCCTCAACGGCGGAGACGACGGCGACTTCCTCATCGGCGGCCTGGGCAACGACGCGCTGAACGGCGGAAGCGGCGCCGACATCGCCGACTATTCCGGCGCCGGGGCAGGCGTGACGGTGAATCTCTCGAACGGAACCGCCATCGGCGGGGCGGGCATGGACACGCTCACCAGCATCGAGGAAGTGCGCGGCACGACCCATGCCGACACCCTGACCGGGGACGGCTTCGCCAACATCCTGCGCGGCGGCGGCGGCATCGACACCCTGAACGGCGGCGGCGGGGCCGACCAGCTGTTCTCCGGCGCCCCCGGCGAGGGCGGCGGCGCCCCGGATATCGTCAAGCCGTTCGGCACGGCCAACAATTCGATCGCGACGGCGGTCTCGCTGGCGGGCGGGTTCGATCTGGGCACGCGCAGCGATGTGGCCGACTCCACCACCATTCCCCACGCCACGGTCGTGGCGACCAGCCACGGGGGAATGGAATACTACGCCGTCACCGTCGGGGCGGGCGAAACGGTCGTGTTCGACATCGACAACGCCTCGTTCGACAGCGTCCTGCGGATCTTTGACGCGGGCGGCAACCAGCTGGGGCAGAACGACGACTCCGCCAGCGACGGCGGGCCGTCCACCGATTCAGGCATCAGCTTCACCTTCTTCGCCGCCGGCACCTACTATGTGCAGGTTTCGGAGTGGCAGTCGGGCGCCGACGCCACCCTCGTCACATCGCCGCCGCCCGCGGGCGGGACCTACACCCTGCACGTCTCGGTTCCGGGCGCGCCGGTCGAGCCGCTGCTCTTCCTCGGCGCGACCATGAACGGCGACGCGGGGGCGGACGTCCTCAACGGCGATGTCGGCCGCGACACCCTGAACGGCGGCGCCGACGACGATCTGCTGACCGGCGGTGGCGAGAACGACACCATCGACGGCGGCGCGGGCACGGACACGGCGGTCTTCAGCGGCAATCGCGCGGCCTATACCGTCAGCGTCAACTCGGGCGTCACGACGGTCACCGGCCCGGACGGGACCGACACGATCAGCAACGTCGAGCGCCTGCAGTTCGCCGACGGGCTGTTCGACGCGAGTGGGACCCCGCTGGGCGGCGGTCCGATCGACGGAACCGCGAATGCGGACAACCTCGGCGGCACGACCGGCGCCGACACGATCAACGGCTTGGGCGGCGACGACGTGATCACCGGCGGGCTCGGCGACGATACGATCGACGGCGGTGCCGGCACGGACACGGCCGTGTTCTCCGGTACGATGGCCGGCTCCGCGGTTTCGACCGTCGGCGGCGTGACCACGGTGACCGGCCCGAACGGGACCGACACCCTGACGAACGTCGAGCGGCTTCGGTTTTCGGATGGCACCCTGATCGTGGGCGCCGCCGGCGGGCAGTATTTTGGAGGCACGGCGGGCGCCGACAACCTGGTGGGCACCGCCTTCAATGACGAGCTGGAGGGCTTAGGCGGAGACGACGTCCTGGATGGCGGTGCGGGTGCGGACACGATGATCGGCGGCGCCGGGAACGACCGGTACTACGTCGACCATGCCGGCGATGTGATCGTCGAGGCCGTGGGCGGGGGGACGGACGTC